>Ga0126342_10003932_pt1 | contig 24960 bp, 26 predicted proteins | sample Cyp1metagenome_FD_92528 | JGI IMG/M metagenome (GOLD analysis project Ga0126342, IMG submission 92528) | Coral microbial communities from Lord Howe Island, Old Settlement Bay, Australia - Cyphastrea 1 metagenome | ecosystem: Host-associated > Invertebrates > Cnidaria > Coral ...
AACACCAAAAAATAGATAGAATATTGTTTCAAACCAGGTAGATAGAATATTTTGAGGGAATTGTGAACACCACGCGCAGACCCCACAGCAGCTTGAGACTGTTTTTCCACAGGATATTCCACCGTATTCCACCTACCTACCCCTCCAAACCATATTCCAACTACCAGTTTTCGACCTCCCCGGGGGGGTCGAAATATTCCAACTACCTGTTTTTTTTTAAGTGGCCGACATCCAACATAATTCCAACATAAATCCCGCACCCTCCAAAAACATATTCTATCTACTTAAGGATCACTATATATATATATATGAGGGGTTGTCCTGACCCAGCAAGGCGCAACTATTGCAACGAAGCATGACACTGACTACACCTAGTAGTAGTCTCCAAATGTGAAGACTTCAAGCTCAAATGCAAGTCAGGAACAAAGCAAGGCATCTAAATCTAAACATGACCAATTTGATTGCCCAGATGCCCTGATTGCCAGATGACAAGTCAGTCTCGCATTGCTTGGCCCACAATGTGGTCGTAATCGGGTACCAGGTGTGAGCACGCTAAAAATAACGTCGCCACCACCACAAAAAGCCAAGCCCGTTGCATCAGAACACTGTGTCTGAAGAATGCGGGTGGTCTCTGGAAACAAGTCCTGGGCAGAATCAAGGTATCTTACTTACCGTGTAAACCAGTGTACAGGAAACCGCTGTTTACGAACCCGCGGCCTGGATTGCTGGAATCAACCCTGTCTACCGGCTACCCTAGGGAACCCTGAAATTTTGGCCGTTAGTGTTAGTGTACCTTTTCCATCCTTTTCCCAGGTTTACGTGTTTATGGTTATGATATGTTATGATTAGATTGCTCGGCTACGTGCATGGTGTCGTTTTCGGGGAGGATCCCAGCGTAGCCGGAACTGCTATTTCTGACTCTGCTAGGCGAAGCCAGCAACCAGCAAACAAATATTAAATCAAAGGGAAATCTGTGCGGGGGGAAGGGCCAGTGTGGGATTTAGAGTATCTAATGGTTAAGAACTAACCTCTTAAGAACTTATAAGGTCTTAAAAGAACTTGTAGTAAAGACGGGCGCTTTCCCTTGCTGTCTAAGTGCTGGCTGACCACTAGATCACCTTAGAAGAACTCGCCATCTTTGCAAATCGCGAAAGGACTTGATTTTTGTTCTCAAACTTATTCTGAGAATCTGTAATACTGTATCCAGTTTCTATTATATAATTAGTGCAACATCTAGTAAGCTTTCCTGCAATCACTTAAGAATCAAAAATGTCAGGCTGTAAAATGGTAGTGAACTTTGAGATCAAACCAATTTGAGCCATGGCAAACAAAAAATGAGACCCTGGACCCCACATGTTAAAAAAGACAAAACTTGCTGCTGAATGCCTCTGATTCCTTTCTTCACGCATCTCAACTGAACCTTTCATCACTGTCTGAAACAAAGCTTTCATGCCGATTGCTTTGGATGAAAGCAGCTCTGGACGAGCGGCATCGGCGCCAATCCAACTACAGAAGGCTCAAGAAACAAGGGCAATCCACTTGGGCAATCCACTTGGCTTTCTTACTACGACATCAAAGACAGCCAAAGTATGGAGGAATGTAGTCACTGCAATCAAAGCGACCTGAGAAAAGCTTCATGTTGCCTGCTTCTCAAGATTCTCGTACACAAGTAAGGTACAAACCTTCAAAATGCATCTGTCTCCAGTCTGCCCACTCGCAAATTTAGAGCGGCGTACGGATTCATTTCCTGTATTTACAATCCTGCAGGAGTCTGGGGAACCTTTCGCAGTGTTCTAGGGCGATTGCAAACACACCCGAGGGAAAAAACGTACATAGAACATCATAGAACCTTGCCTGACTGCCATGGGTGCGAAGTAAAAAATGCAACAACACGCGATAGCTTGCAGGATGAACACTTGCAACCTTTCAGTGAATCAGTACATCTTTGTCAAGCATCGTCTTTTCGGCCTGGGGTTCAATTCTTGAGATCTCGCAGCATTGTGCACCCTGAAAAGGCCAGCCACAGAACCCCCAAATAGATGCGAATAGGTATTTGCTGAACCTAGAGCCTCCCGCCACAGTTTTCCGATGCAAATCTCCATTAATTAATTGAGGGCCCTTGGACCTAGTTCAAGCGGATCCAATCAAATGTGGGAGGATTGAGAAGCGAAGCGTGCTGGATCAACCCGTGTCCAACACCAGAAATCAACAGGACAGACAGAATCAGACAGACAAGATGGAGATTCCAAGGAGATTCCAAGGAAGACAGCTGACGAGGGTCTGTATATTCTCTCTGGATCGTGCAATTGGTAAAGAGGGGCACTTCTTGCCACTTTCCTGACTTGCGAAGACCACCATCGTGCAATGCTCCTGGTCGATTTCCAACATCTCCTGGAGTTTCTGAGATGAGGAAGTAAAAGTCGCTAAGGCGTGCTAAGGCTTACTTATTCGTGCTCACTCATGCTATGCTATGCTTCATTTGTAATAAGTACACAAACCATCCCAAACCAAACCTGCCACATTTTGAGGAATGAAACTGTATCCTTGGAGATGCAAACGGTCAAGAAGCTTACCTATTCAGCACATGTTCTTGATTGTTCTTCCTCAATCCATGTACTGTACTATATAATTGACGCTTGCGGGTCCTAATCCAGGTGTGGTGTCCGAATCATCCCAGTCTTTCCGATTTGCGAGCTTCTGTCTGTAGGCTTCGTACTCAGCTTTTATCACAGAGAAGTTTTCTTCCAAAGCCTCACTTTCAAAGATCAGAATGCTTGGTGCTTCTTGGTCTTGGTGCTTCTTTACAAGGCGCACACATGCGCACACCATTTGAAACCTGGTACCCTTTGCTTGAAGAATGATTTATATAGGTCTCCTGTCCAAGGGGAAAATGATAACTTGCAAACATGAGGTACCAGCAATTAGATTATGTACACCAGCCAAGCCAACTATAAATATCCACGTACAAATAAATAAGCTTCAAGCTGCATTTCGGCATTGAAACGTTCTCGTGACTTGAATCTTGCAAGGTGGAGTTCAAATGCCCACTGCTCTTTTACGGACTGTCAGTGAGACAGCCGCAGGTTTGCGATGAATCTCCAACACGCCTGGACAGCACATTCTTCTTCAAATGTTTTTTGAAAGTCTGCCATATCGAGGTCAATATGTCAGATGAACTGAGAACATCTGATTCTGATTTTCTCTTAGTCTTGCCAAGGTGCTCGCGACAAAGGAAAGTCTTGCGAATTGTGGAAAGGTTTCCTTTGATGGCAAAAAACGCGCTTACTTCAATTTCCAGCCACACAAATCAAACAGTACAAGCAACACATAGTTTTACAGGAGAACAAATAAACAAGAATCATTTCTTCTAGATTCTAAATGATATCTTTGTATCTTTGGTCATATCTTCAGCAAAGCTTCGCAGGCAATGTCGGGACAAAATGCGGCGGACGCTGCCACTTTGTGTACCAAATGCCATTTTTGACCTTGCAATTCATGCAGTTGTACAATCGGAATCTCGAATGGCACATAACTCGAAACAGTGTGATGACTCATATCAGCTCAACATGCTCAACCGATGCTCAACTATGAGCTCAGTTGAGTCGATCAGGCCGCGTTTACCTTTGAGTCTGTGCGATCTGCCGGGTCGCTGCTGCGATTGCAAGTTCATGAACATCGTCATACCAATTTGGAGGTCTCAGGCGCGAGAAAAACAAGCTGCAACCAGCCCAAAGGAGCCTACTCACTGTACTCACGCGCCCACACACTCACATAAACACCTAAACTTTGAGGTTGCGTCTAATCTAGTCTAGTGTTGCCCATTGAACACTGGAACTTTTGTGTCTCTTCGCTATCTTTCATTATCTTTCAGCTAAATCATTCCATATCGATCTAAACTTCGACACCTCTTTGCACCTTCTGTCGGAGCTGGAAAGAAGAAAGAGGTACGATCAAGGTGATGTTGTATCCGACATCCGAGAAACTCATTCCGTTCCAGGCTGCCGATCAAATTGATGTACGCCGGTCGCTGTTTGGGGTCGACCTTTAGAGAGCGTCGATAGTAGCTGATTGCTGCGCGAGAAAAGAGCGAACAGTACTGCTCGGTAGAAACCATCCTTAGCCCATGCCCAAAGCTTGGACAGATTTGGCAGATTTGTCAACCAAAACAGAGCAAAACCAGCAAAGTCGATGAGTCGATGAGGACTCATAGTTTTTCTTTTTGGAAGCTCACTCTTACAGCGTGGGCGATAAAGTCCGCATTGTTTCACAAGCCTTGTGCAAATTTGTCCAAGCAGAGACAGACTTTCTCCGCTGTGCAGCATCTTGACCACGATATATACCACGATACGTGTCAAAGCCGGGCCAAGTCATTAAAGTCACGACATCCACGACATCCACGACATCCAAGTATCTTAGCTTGGGATGTTTCCAAAGCCGGAAGCTTCACAGTGGAGGCACCACCAAATTTGACCTTGTCGCACCTCAGTTCAAAAGTTTCAGGAATTTACCAAGAGGGAATCATCCGCACATCATCAGAACCCTTCAACACATGAACATGTGGAGCCATGATGAGCGATGCTCAATGGATCTGAATGCAAGCACAGCACATCTTGTTCAATAGCACACCCTGGTTGTAAAAAGCATCGGCATCTGGGAAGCGGAGAATGGCAAGAATCGACCACATCCTGGCTTCATCTTCTCGACTCTCCATCTCCAACTTCCTTGTGAGGCCTAGGGAGGGGAAGGCCAAGGCAAAGCAAAAAAATCAACACGAAGGACATGCATACGTACATAGCATACAATAGGAAAACACTACGTATACATATACATATATAAAATCACAATAAGTCACACACACACACGCATAATCGCATACACGCATAATCGCATACACACATACACACATACAGGCAGACAGACAGACAGGCAGAAAGACATACCTACGTACGTGCTTACCTATCTACCTACCTGCCTATATACCTACATACCTACATACATACCTACATACCATAACATACCATACATACCTACATACCATACCATACCATACATACATTACAGACCATACCTACACACATACATACATTACATACATTACACACACATATATATATATTTATTGGACACATGAAATTCCGGTAAATTAATTACCCGATCATTTTCTACTATCCTCCTCTGAGCATCTGAGGATGTCTTAGCTTCTTTGATAGCTTGCGTTCGCATAGACCTAAAACGGCACCTTGCACGGTTATCTGAGCCACACTGTAGCACTGGCAAGGAGCAGCACCCTGCACCCTGTTCCTAAAACATCTGCAGGCGGCTCTTCATGTGTAATGTCGGTAGAGGATGCGGAAGCAATCAGAATCAAATAGACTTCAAACAGATTTCAAAATTTTCAAATAGAATCAAAATGAAGACAGCTGCCATCAGCTGCATAAACATGACCTCTGTCACACAATACATCAGGTTGAGACTTGCAGGTGGGCCAGATGGGCTGCTTGACTTAGCTCCTTCGGTCAAAAGGTTATAACATGTTATAAAGTTACCCAGAAAACCTTTGAGTTGTGCGAGAAATATTCAAATGCGACACGATTTGATGCTGGAGGACTACCCTGGCCCTTGTTGAAATGCAACCTGTCCGCCATCAGCTCTTAGATGGTCTTGGTATGACATTCTCAACCAAAAAGCAGGCGTTGTACTGACACTCAACACGAAGCTGTACTCTGGGACGTGAAAGTCAGTGCATATGTGGAACCAAGGTGAAAACTGCATGGGACGCCGTGCATTCAGGAAGCTAAACAATGTCAATGCAATCAGGTCTAAAACACCATGGGACGCAATGTGTAGAAGTGATATTTTTAGATCCCTGGCAGTGCACTTTTCTATTCCCAAATTTTCCAAATCCCAAACAGGACGCGTGCGCACAGTAATGTCCCACAATCTTAAAAATATATATCCAAGGGTGTTAAACACCATGAGGACGCTTATCCACACATGTCTCCCAAATATTTCTGGATAATAATCTGAAGGAATGTTTCTGGTTGCTTTCCTAAAGGAATTGATAAGGAATGGTGCGAACATGTTACACCCCAAGTATGTATGAGAAAAAACATCTAATCCTGCTTGATTCAAGCCAATACCTCGATCTTTGCTTCGCAAGTGACATCAAGTGACTGTATGTTTTGCCTTTCCATTCCTTTGGATCTAATCGACAAGGAAATTTTCCCAGAACTTCGCACGCTTGATCAAGCAAAGCTTGCTCGTCCATACCACCGAACTTGTAGTATCCCCACATCTCATCCAAGTCTGGCGCAGGTGTGAAGGGCAGTTGCTTGTCTTGCAACAAGGCTCGCCATACGTTGTCATACTCTTGTCCTTGCCAGCGAAAGCAATGCTTCGAGAAGTTCAAAGATGTCAAAGGCACAAATTACATCGCACATTTGCGCTGTTTGGGACAAAGTGAAAAGGCCCAATTTAGCTTGAGCATCCAAGGGTAACTGCAAAACACTGCAATTTAAGGTGGACTGTTTCGGAGCAGTTCGAAATTGTTTGGCATCCGATTTTGAGATCCACTCCTGGATGATGTTTATGTTCTGTTACTGTTGGCCCCATGTATTCTCTACATGTGCTAGAGAAATTGAGCTTTGGTCCAAGTCAACATGTGATCATCTTTGCTAGTGTAATGCGCCAATCCACGAACAGTGGTTTGATAGATCCATGTAGATCCACATGAATGCAAACATCATGCAAACAAGGTCTGAACGTTCGAAACTCACCAAAAGAATTTACGTATGTATATATATATATATTATATTATAATGTATAAAAGATTATGAAAGTCCGTCTTTGGCCGTGTTTTGTTGCGGCAATCTACTGATGAAGGGTCTTATTCAAGTCAACGTAGAAATACCGCAAGCCAAAAACGTGCATAGACGTAAACAAATCAAACAGGCAATGATCGCCAGAAGAACAACAAGTAAATTAACATAAATCAACCCAGCTTTGTAACCCAACAGCAGGTTCCAGAGTGCAGGGTTCCGTTCTAATTTTCAGGGCCGACAAAAACGGGGCACCACTCCCAGACCCAGAGACCGAGACGCAACACGCACTGCTATTCGGAAGCATGGAACTGGGAAAGTTGAAATTAATCGCACAAGGGTTACCTTGAGTAGGTAAGGAGCCTTGCTGACTTGGTTTCAAGGCATATTAAGAACGCTTTGTCTTCAAGACCATGCAAACCCATCAAACATGCTGCGATTGTGGGTAAACCTCGCCACTCATACGGATGTCATTTCAGGTGCTGAATCAAGAGCAAGTGTTGCATATGACTGTATATGCAGCTTCATTCCATACACTTCTTTCATCTTTTGATCGCACACTTTGCACTGCACCACTGTGGTTGTTCCAACAGGTATGGCAGTTCAGGGCAATCCTGAGAGAATAGAACCTTCTTGCTTGGACAACTTCTAGACGTTCTCACTTGAGGCCTAGGGGATTATAGGAAAGCAAAGGGGTATGGACAGCTGGGGAAGTCAGCAAAACATGAAAGGCAAAACACAACATGTGAAGTCATTTGTAGAGAAACACTTTATGACTGAGGAAGAGTCAGGAACCAAACTATTTCTGAAAAGAATGAACAACACCAGCAAAATGCAAGGCACATGCGAATGATGGAACTAACCAAACATGGTGAAGACACGCAACAACAAAACGCACTATGGGGGTTCCATGTTGTGAAACCATTTAATTAGGTAGTGCGGACGAATATCAAAAGATCACTGGAAACAAGCGAAAACCCAATGCCTCCCACTTGCACGATGAGAAGACTCTCTAATGCTGCTTGGTGGATTAAAGGAAAATGGCAAAGTGTAGAACGAGAAAAGAAACAAAGGAACAGTCGGGAGGCACACGATCCAAAGATATCCAAAGAAGAACGAGAATAAGAAATGGAAAGAGGTTTGTGAAGAGGGTTCCTGTGAGCAAACCTGACGTGGCCCCAAATGCCTCTGTCCAGCAAAAGCAATAACAAACTCCGCATAGCATCTGTTGGCTTTCCTGATGTCTGGCCTTTCCGTCAACACATTGAATGTTCTCCACAAGGCAGTGGGCGTGTAAAATCCATCATGCCAATTGGAAGGTTAAGCTGGCAAGCGTGGATGTCCGCAGCGAACCACAAATTGTATTTCAAACACATAAGACCCATACCAATAGGATCCAATAGGTGCAATAGCTGCACGCTCGTTGTATACACACGCAAAGGTTGTAAAATTGAAAAGCACCCAGTAAAAAAACAGAGTTGCTTTCTGATATTTTCATATATGTTGCAATATTTTTTTAAAACATGTTTTTGTTTGAAACAAGCATCTGGAGACAGCTTCTCGTGGCAAACCCATAGGCAACGTCACAGCTTGCTTCAGGACAATCTTTTCCTGGCTTGAAGCTTGCAGGCGGCAAACTGTGATGTCTCACTTGAAGTATGCTTCAGCTGAAAGCTGCCCTGGCACCATGTGAACATGATCCTGCCAATAACCCCGGGACTGCCTTGACACGAATGATGCATTTTGATGCTTTTTGGACAATGCCCTATTGGTTTCTATAACTTGCGCAGCTTCCAAGCTGCGTCGTCTGAATCTTCAATGTGGTCAAACTTCGAATAATCCAAGCTCGTCTGACTCGTCTTAGTCTTTCCATTCCGCTCATTGCCAGCCACATATCCAGACTGCTTCTTGGCTGTTTGAATTTCTTGGGTGCCAGGCTCGTTCTCCACGGTGACACTGACTTTGTTCGCGGGCCCGGAAATCTTTGTATCCAGGGCTGGCAGCTCTGGCAGACGAGCTTTGTATTCTGGAAATCTTTGGGCAATGAGACGGGCCATCAACTGCGCATCTTTCTTTGGCAGGATCTTCCTGTCAAGAATTCATCTAACAATACAACTCGAAGTGTCTCAAAGATTCTCAAAGTGTGACAACAAACAGTAAGTGGATTGGAACACATGACAAAACATTTGACAAAGCGCAGCGGGTGCTATCTATTTCAAAGAAACAATCTTCAGCTTGTTCAGCCACATGCTTGGTTGTTCAAATACAGTCCTTGTGCTGGTAGCATGTATGTTTTCCAGGAAGAGGTCAGGATGTGACTGGATTGCTAAGGGTTTGGTCTGCTGTCCGCCACACAGCGTTTGGAAGGATTTTGCCGATTCATTCGCTTCATCAACAAACCACTCGTTCTATCATGTTCCCCAACCTCTCAATCATTACCTTACTGACTCTGGAAGTCTTAGCCCTGTCCTGTCCAATCTCTAGTGATAATAGTGATACCACAACAACATCTTAACACATAAAGCGTCTATTTCCAAATCAGGCAAAAATCATTAAAATTCAGCATGCTAGTATGCGTCCGTTTCCTGACCCCAAACTGTTCCAAGAGCGAATTCAAGAAGTGTTTTGGAGATGTTTGAATATTTCTTTGAAAAGAATCCGAGGGTCCGCTCTTTGATTTTTGGCTCAACCTCCTCGATGAGAAGGAGCTGGGGCCAAAAGGTTGGCCGGGGAGACAAGTCAATCCAGGTACTGTTGGTACTGCTGCTTCCGGGGAGCGAATTCCACCAGTATCTTTCTGCCACAAAAACAGACCCGACTGGCTGATCCAGCCTGAGTGGCAGGCACAAGACAGTACAATGTGTCAAACATCAACTGAACATTTGTATACATTTGTTAGATCACTTTGCTGAAAGAGGTTTCCTGATCCTTCAGAACATTATAGAACATTTCTGAACTCTTACAAATGTGATATGACTTCATACGACTCAGCAGTCCTTGCTACAAAAACCAGCAATCATCAGCAAACCATGGACCTATTGGACCTGTTCAACCAGGTCACCTTTCGTAGATGGCCCAGCCGCGAACGATTTCCAGCCCAGCCATTTTAGAGATTCGCTCGGCATTGTGGAAGCTGTGCCTAATGGCTGGCATGGGCTACCGTCCGTCGTTAACGAACCTTCGATGAATTCACAGTTCAAACAGTTCAATACAGTTCAAACAGTTCAACCAATCCTAGAAATCAAGTGCAAAAGTTCGGATCCAAATGTTCTGTGCTGCCCCGCTCAATTTGTCTACATTGAACAGTGGCCATCTCTCAATTCATGGCCGGATGCAAAGGAACGCACGTGGAACTTTTGCACATATCTGGCAGTTTGGACAATTGATCAGCGGTTGGTAAGCCCACCACAACCACCTCAGCAGTGAGAACGAGAAACAAACCAAACTTGACAGGAAAGTCTCGCATCAATACGAGGCAATTTCTTCAGAAAAGACTGCAGTTGCTCTTGTTATGGCATCTTGTGGAGTGTACCTTCCATAACAAAGTGAACATATGTGCCATGGTCAAAACATAGTACACCTGTCATGGTCATCCATCCCATGTTGGGCGTGTATAACTCCCTATTCATGTTGAAAAACAACTTATGATTTGACCATGGCACATATGACATATGACATATGACATATGTCTGTCTGTCTGTATGTTTGTTAGTTTTTTGCCTGCTTAATATATGTAAAAATACGTATATTATATATACATGTAAGTAACATGTGCACATCATATACTCATACATAGCTAAGTAAATTCTTCAGAACAATGTATTATTATGATTTATTATGTGACATTTATGATCCAGTTCATGTTTGATAATGTATGATTCTTCCGCACATGCGTGTTGAACGCGTTGCAGTATGCAAAAAGGCTGAGGATGGCTGAGGTATTCAGAGCGGAGCCGCCCGTCTCGCGGGAAGAAGGCCGCGCTTCCCGATGAGCGACTTCAGTGGAACACTCTTTGAGTAGGCGCTGGGCCAGTCACGCGGGAAGCCTCGAGCCAAAGAGAAGAATGAGAAGATCAAAAGCTGTCAGAGCTGTCACTGTTACAGATCTGTTACTTCAATTTTCTACAGATTAAAGTGTCTTGAATGGTCAATCACATGTGACAGCTCTGAGGAGGTTTTGCAGGACTTCCCAGCTGTTCCTTTTTAACCATGCAGCATGAAGCAGTAACTGTGTAGACTCGATTGCAGGTTTGAAATGGCTTTGCTAAACTGCGCCTTGCAATATCAAGCAGTCATTGTTCTAGCTGCTTGTTCAGCAAGCTGGAGATGCAGCAAAACTTGAATGGCGCAAGTTCTAGCAAGGCTGCATGCTGAGAAACCGATTGCACCCAAGGCGTCTACGTCAAACTCGCTGATCCCATTGCTCCAAATAAAGTCAGAGCTTGAAAGCCAGAATCCTCAAAACACAGAGCATTCAACGGAGCATGACAAGCATGGAAGAAGGATTTCCGGTGTACCGATTGAACATGATCCAACCTGTTCAGCTCGTTCTCTACAAATAGAACACAATTTGAAAAGAACGAAGGTTGAAATAAACTATCCAAATGTTGTAACTGAGAAACCACTTCCCCTTCCTTTTCACTGTGCAAGTAGGAACATTGCCTGTGATGTTCTGGAAACACCTCATTTTAACTCGGCAGCCAATCAATCAAGCTTGTTATGTTTGCTTTGCATCAGTTGCGACTTATCCCTTCTGACTGGCTGATTTGTTGAGAGTTGCAGTCACAGAGTGAGAAAGCAAACATGGTAGCAACCAGAAAACCTCAACACAACGACACATCTTGGATATCTGAATGCGCTGAACTGTGTCAAGGCCAATGATTTCAGCACAGCCTAATGGATTGGTTCAAGAATGTTCAAAGTATCTCAAAGTGAAGTCCTTCTGACACATCGACCACAGCAGTTTGGCCATGTCCATCCGGGATTGACATGGTGCAAAAGCAGAATCAAAGTAGTGAAATGAAACCCGATACTGGTTGATATTGCTCGATGTGCTCGCATGGCATGCGGTTTTGCTTCATCTTCTGCCCCAAGAGCTCTCGGTCTCACAAGGTGAATACATCAATGTAGAACCTTGAAATTCTATGAAATTTCTACTTGTGCCCGTTGGACTTGCAATACTGAATTCATAGACAATACCATTCAATACCATATATCCATTTATTCCCCTTCATGTTTTGAGCCTGCTGAACTTCACTTGGCAACAGAAGTTGCGGCGACCCTTTCTATTGAGACTGCACGCTGCCACGGAATAGGCTTGGCCGCATCAGGTTTCAAAGAGGCGTAAATAACTTTGTTTTTTGCCAAACGTTTTTAGGGAACCGTGTCTCTCAATGACAATTAAAAACCATGTGTTAACAATATATTGAATGCCAAACTTTGCATATCTAGCATTGTCTAGCTACTTGACGAATTCATGTCCACAAGTATGGCAAGGCGGCACTGAAATTTAGCATCTTCAATTCGACTCCCCCAAGCAACCCTCCAAAGTAGTTCAACCATGTGCCCCTCAGGGTTAAGCAGCAAAAAACAAGGCCCCAACCATTGGACCAGCAGCTATTGCAAGGCTAGCCAGCTTCCAAATCCAAGTCTTGAGAAAAACGGTTACAAGTACTAACATCATGTAGTACAGTAAAATGCAATGAAACCGAACAAACACCAGTATAGTGCCCAGCCGTGCCGGGGCGGAAATTTCAAAAAAAAATGGTTAGCTATAATCAATCAAAGGCCTGCAAGAACACATGAAAAATTCTGACGCAATGACAGTTTGAGGTTGTGGAGGTGCAATGACTGGGCAAATGGTTGTTGAGCTGCCAAAGAAAAGGTACATAACAAGAACGAATGAATGAATGAATGAAAAACGAATCAAATAAAAATGAATGAATGAACGAATGAACAAACGAATCAATGAACCAATCAAGGAATACATGACTCAGTGAACCAACGAATCGATGAAACAATGGACCCATGAAACACTTATTAAGCAGTGAACCGATAATCAATGAATCAATGCACCACTGAATCATAATGAACCAAGGAATCAGCGAATCAATGAATCAAAAAGTCAATAAACCAATGCATCAGTGCATGCACGCATGCATGAATGAAGGAATGAAGCAATGAATGAATGAATCAATCAATGAATCAGTGGAACAATGAAACTCAGCTACTTCTTCTGTGGCTCGCTCCAGCTTCGAGACAACCCCCTCTCTCAGCTAGTTCGTGTCGGAGCCGCGTCTTATAGCTACTTCTTCTGTGGCTTCTATAACCCACTTCTTCTCTTCGCGCAGCCAATGGAATAGGCTTTGAAGCCTCCAACAGCAATCCCGGAAAGCAGGATCGTCACCGCGTAACCAGGACTTTGCTGCCCGCAGCCATGCCAAGGCGTTTTGCCCCGGAGTGCCACATGCAATCGCCGACCGACGTGCGCGCAGCCTGCGCAGTGTGGACTTTTCCGCGATCTCCTCATTCTTTTGATCGTTTTTGGCAAAGCGAGCTCCTACTACAGTCTCATGCGCTTTTTGTCGACAGCCTATCCAGATAGAGCCCCGAAACCGCGGACACAGACCCTCCCTCGGTGGGTCCCCGGAGCCACCGTTCCTGTAAGAACACTGACGCGCGCGCTTCCCTGGTTCTGCGTGCAAGTTCACAGGCTCCCAGACTGTTAGTGAGATCTACTGTCTCACTTCCCAACTACTTGATGATGTGGTTGACAGGAGATGCTGTGGGTGACAGGATGGTATGACAACTGAGCATGGCCATTTGTCCGTAACTTGGAGGCTTCTTAACCAAACGTCCTTTGATGAAGAAGTAATGCAGAGTTCAGGACCGAAAATTTCTTGCCACACATGTGAGAAACTTTTCCTCGGATCTGCGCTGGCAGTCGAGCCACCAAGACCTTGAAGGAGGGTTGGTCAGGGGATGGGCAAGAGCCATCGGCATATACCCTAAAGATCGAAATCTTCAAATCCAAACAGGTATGCCCAACCAATGTACAAAGTAGGCGCTGAGAACGGCTGGCAGAGGCCGACATAGTCTCAGCTTCTTTCCCTCAAGAGGTACATTAATGCGAGCCAAAAATCATAGCCAATGGACCAGCTTTGCGAAATGAGAATATTGAGAGCATTCTGTTGCGGGTTTTTATGTAAAGTTACCCCCAACATCAGAAATACATCCATACTCATACTTTGATAGAAGTCATACGCGGTGTTTGATTGTGTTATATAGCTACAAATCATGGAAGTCTTATTATCATTTATTATCTAGCGTTTCGCACCTCAATCAGCTGGACGAGGACGATGACTTTTTTGCCTGTCGACAGGAGGGTCAAAACGATGTTGTAGCTGCAGACTGGGCTGCACAATGCAGAGCGAGAGTCCAAGACCGCCGTAGGACCATGGGGCGTCAGAAGACTCCTTCCAAACCGTCTGGGTAATGTGGGAGGGATGCCTGGCCTAATCGAACCATATCGAACATCATTACCAATAGAATCTTGAGGTGTATATAGTGATCATGAAAGCATAGCCGGCATAGCCTCTTCTCCCAAAAGTCTCCCAAGTCAGCAACCAGAGATTCTCACCGTTCTCCCTGAGGCATTGGAAGCTGGGCCTTTTTCTTTTTCTTTTTGTCTTTCTTCTTTTTGTCCTCTTGAAGCGTTGAGCGGGATTGAATCTCGCATGGCTGCCACCGCACATGGAACAACATGCATCTTTAGCAGTGAGAAACTGAATGAAGAAGTAATGAAAATAGACATACATGGGCTGAGTGCAGAGCAAGTTTGCCGTGTTGATTGGTTGTCTTGTGCGAATGCTTTGCGGAGAACAGCAGTGAAAGTGAGTCGTGTTTTTGCCCCCCGTTCCACGAGACTGCTGATCTACTTGGGATCAAATCGGATTTTTTGTGCACCAAGACTGTGGCAGATAAATCTTAATAAAAGCACGCTGAAAAAGCTAGCAGCATCCTTGAGAGGGTTCACGGAACCATGTAGTCATCAATTCAAGACTGTGGAACATGCAGCCCTTCGGCTCTGCAGGTTGCTGCTCGGCCTTTTTTTTCTTCTTGTCCTTCTTCTTCCTCATAGTAACAGAAGGCGTGGGAAGGGCTTCAACTGGCTGCAAATGGTGTGAAAAATGGAATCAGATAGATAGGGCCAGCTCGAGGCTCCAGCTTCTTTTTGCCAGAGCTGCCGCTCGACGACGAAGAGCTTGCATTCTTTCTCGCCTCCTGCCGTCTCTGGAATTGGATGCCCACAAATCCATCTCCTCGCCATCCCCCTGCAAATTTCCATGCTGATCAATGTTCCCGAGAACCGTCAACTGCGATCTTACCATATCTTGACGTCAAGTCAACCAACCTCAATTTCTTTTCAAGTCGATGCTGACCAAACCGCACTAAAACATTGACGCATTGATTGAGCAGTGTGGCCTCCATCGCTCGCTCACGCATGGCTGCCTTGATTGAGGCGTCCTATTGCGTTTTGGAAGCACGCCCACGCGAAACCGCACAACATGTACATATATAATTCTATATAAAAGTGTGATCAGTGGCATTTATCTATTTATCTATTCATCTATTTATCTATCTATGTATGTCTGTCTACCTACCAATCCTGATCATCAGGTCTAATCTTAACCTATGATATACGTAAGCTAGTCCCGTCTATCACAAATGCGCAGACACACATATAGATGCAGATATGTACGTTTGTATATTCATATACATAATATGCAATCAAGACCAATACGCATCAGTGGATACAAACTGATGCCTAAAGCATTCACTTGGTATTCAAAACTTGAGAGGGGGAACACGAAAGGTAGGTGATCAAGAGGAGGAAACAAAACCTCTCTTAGTAAAAACTGGTAAAAACCATGTGTCTGCAATAATTGTTGTGCATTTTAAAAAAATTGTCCGTAAAGGATTCTGTGCGGAAGAGTTTCTGCTGTGTAAAAAAACTGTTTTGGGTAAAGTTTCTGCGTGCAAAAAAATCGGTGTGTATTTTTTTTTTTGCGCAGTCTGTATGTACAATTTCCTCTGTGTCGATTTTTTTCGGTGCCAAAAAATGTGTGTAAAAATCGTTCTGTGCAAAGGCTTCTCTGTGGCAAAAGGTTCTGTGTGTAAAAGTGCCTACGCGCCTTTTTTTTATGTGCGCAAAAATATCTTTGTACAAAGCATCGGTATGTAAAAACTTCCTTCTTTGTGTAAAACCTCTGTGTGTAAAGGTGTCTGTGTACAAAAGTTTCTCTGTGCACAAACCTCTCTGTGTAGGAATACCTGCGGGTAAAAACTGCTCTGTGTAAAGGCTTCTGTGCGTAACGTCATCTGGTTGTAGATATGTATTGGTGCAAAATGCGTCACCAAACAAAATCCAAGTTCAAATGCTTGATGTCGTTTGCGTTGCTGCTGATGGCGATGATGCGCGCAGGGCCCTGCAAGGCGTCATTTTGGCTGTCTTAAATCAATTTTTGCAAGCCTTCGGAACAAATTACTTTCTTCGAGTAAGTGCCGCCAAACGACACTTTTTTGACATATTTTCTGACATTCCATCTGGCACTTGAGCATTTTATCCCATATGTGTTCTGAATTGTTCTTAAATTCTTTGTGGCATTCTATCGGGCAAATCTTCGGAGATCCTTTGTAGTTGAGGTCCGGCAGGCAACACTCTGATCCGGTGCGCGTGGTTGAGGTCCGGCGGGGATCACTGCGATCCAAAGGTTGCAGTTCGGGTCCGGCAGGGAACGTGTTGTTGTTGTTGTTGCTGTTGTTGTTGTCGTTGTTGTGGTTGTGGTTGTGGTTGTTCTTGTTGTGGTTGCTGCTGTTGCTGTTGCTGCCGCTATCGCTGTTGCTGTTGCGGTTATTGTTGCAGTTGTTGCAGTTGTTGCTGTTGCTGTTGCTGTTGTTGTTGTTGTTGTCGTGGTTGTTGTGGTTGTTGTTGTTGTTGCTGCTGCCCCTGCAGCTTTTTTGTCAGTCCCGTAGTGACCGAAAATCGTCAAATAGGCGGCGTTTTCGTGTGTTTTTGCAACTCTCGGAGCAAAAAAAACACCGTAAATACCAATGTTTTTGGCGGGTCGGAAGCTGAAAACCACAGTATTTACGGTGTTTTTAAACACTGGTATTTACGCAGGTTTCACCATGTTGCAAGCAAGATGTAGTTTCTATATCCGAAAAGGACAAGAAGACTGTAAATTACAATGTTTTGGGTCTGCTCTTAGGGTGCGTGGGGGGCGCGGAGGGTGGGGGGAGTACTGAAATGACTGGCAACCTCCTGAATAATCAGGTAATGGGGCTGGCCGCCCTCCCCTTTACTTCGTAAAGCAAAACTCAAGGTAGCCCCACTGGAGCTACCTTTCGTGATAATTCAATCTAGTACAAGATTGTTCAAGTCCACCAACGCAACAGTTTACTACCAGCACATACAAGCACAATACTATGCATGGGGTCCTGCATGAAGAATGGAATCTCATCGTCTGAATCCGCCTCAGAGTGCAAGAAGCGGCCCTTGCAAGTGGCTCAAGTGGCCGCCTGTGGTCAAAATCCTTTTAGAAACCAAGACATGCCATGATGGCCCGTCACCAAGGCCGTCTTTCACCTGCTGTCCGTCTCTTCTGTCGTCTCGCGTCCCGTGGCTGGGAGCCTTGCTTTTGCCATTTCATCCTCAGCTAAGCTGCCATATGTCTGGTAGCAAGTGCTGCAGCAAAGCAGCGTGGGTTTTCTCTGAATACATTGCTCCAGTTCAGCCTACGTACATATTGGCATCTGCCTCAGAAAACTCATGGCGCATGCTAAGGAATTTCCAAGTACAAGATTTTTAGCTACCATCTGACAAGTGTTCCTGACAGCCAATCAATGCCTATATGCTCTTCAGAACTGTTCAGAGTTAGCGCATATACTACAAAAGGGGAGAAGTTTCCCGGGCAATTCATCCAAAACACTAATTCAACGAATTGAATGCGCACCTGGAGGCTGAGAAGGAGGGAGCAAAGCCAGCGTGGGTTGCATATGTAGCGAAATGGCACTAAAGGTTACGTAGTGCCTGTTCTCCAAAGTGCATGTCGCAAGCTTCCTTTTTGGATCGATTTTTCGTTCTGTGTTTGTAGCTTCCAGCAAGAACGTTCTTAGTCGCCTGCGCCCCGTTTGGAAAGAGGACGTCCCGCACAACATACCATCTCTGCTCTCCTCTAGCCAACAAATCTCCGTAAGTGCTTTATCCTGACATTTCGAAATCAAAATGCCAAAAAATGTTCGGACCGCTTTTGGAGGTTCCGATGTCGAAAGAGTGCACGCCGCTGTGGCGCGAAGCACATTTCGAAGTCAAAATGGAAAAAACACATGTTCAGACCACTTTTGGGACTTGAGATGTCAAACAAAAATCATGCCACTGTGGCGTGAAGCACCTGTGAAAGTCAAAATGCTAAAAGCATCAAAAAGCATCTAAAAGCACCACGTGTTCGGACCGTTTTTGGAGGTTCCGAGGTTGAAAAAGTGCATGCCACTGTGGCACGAAGGGGATAGCTAGATAGATAGATGATCGACAGATAGACAAGTAGAGAGATAGACAGGATAGACAGGAGAGATAGATAGATAAATCAATAGATACATAGATGGACAAAAAGATAGATAGATAGACAGATGGACAAAAAGATAGATAGATAGACAGACAGACAAATAGACAGATAGACAGGATAGACAAGATGGACAGGAAAGAAAGATAGATAGATAGATGGATAGATAGATAGATTAGATTGGATTGGATTAGATTAGATTAGATTCGATTGGATTGGATTAGATAGATACATAGAGAGAGAGAGAGAGAGATAGATAGATAGAGAGAGAGAGAGAGAAAGAGAGATAGAGAAAGATAGAGAAATAGATAGATAGAAAGATAGATAGGTAGATAGATAGATAGAGAGAGAGATAGAGAAAGATAGGGAGAGAGAGAGAGATAGATAGATATAGATAGATAGATAGATTAGATAAGATTAGATAAGATTAGAAAAGATTAGATGAAATTAGATAAGATTCGATAAGATGAGATGAGTAGATAGGATTAAATAAGATTAGATAAGATCAGATAAGATCAGATAAAATTAGATAAGATATGATAAGATTAGAAAAGATTAGACAAGATTAGAAGAGATTAGAAGAGATTAGATAAGATTAGAAAAGATTAGATAAGGTTAGATAAGATTGGATTAGATAGATAGATAGATAGATAGATCGATAGATCGATAGACGATAGATCGATAGAAAGACCGATAGATACAAAAAGACAGGATAGATAGGATAGACAGGATGGACAGGATGGACGGGATGGATAGATAGACAGATAGATAGATTGATAGATAGACAGAAAGATAGATAGATAGATAGAAAGATAGATGTGGATATATGTCCGACAACTAAGATAAAACATTTTCACCGATTTTGTCAAATAGAAGATGCAAATTTGGGGGTCGCCCAGATCCATTTCAAATAGACGATGCCGCAATCGCAAGAGGCGGCTCTTGGACTGTAAATTTGCCAGTGAAATCTGTCAAGTGGAATTTGGACTGGAATTGCAAAATTGCGTCGTATTTGCGAGGGTGTTACAGTCAAACTGGACAATCCCAAGTATATAAGAGGACCTTGAGGTCTTCGGGAGAACGTTGTTGCATCTTTAGGTTTTGGGGTGATTTGCAGAAAAACGGCAAAAAACATCGAAAAAAATAGCTTTTTTGAGGCGCCAAAATTTCACAAGAGCTGATCTGGCAAAAGTTTCAAATAGAAGATATTCCATCAACAACACACATTTCAAATAGAAGAGATTCCAAAGTATTAATTTTCGTGCTGTTGTCTTGATGGACAAAAATCATGAACATCTTCTATTTGGGAAAAAATGTTTCTGCACAACCTCTTAAAAAATGCAAGAGTGGAAACTCTACGACAATCTGACAATCGAGGGCGTCAGGGGCCGAGAAAAAAAACGATTTCAATACCCGACCTTCAAAACGCTGGATGTGGAAGCTAAAATTAAAGAAAACCTATGGAAGTCTAGGGTGCCAGGGGTTGAGAGAAAAAAACGTTCTAATATATTCTAAAACGCTGGATTTTGGAGCTAAAATTTAAAAACATGTGAAACTTTAGGCCGTCAGGAGCCAAGGAAGAAAAGAACAGAACATGTTATGTTTGAAAAAATGTTTATGCCCAACAGTCAAAGCCCCGGAATTTGCAGATATTGGAAAACAAACAAAACCTGGGGCCGCAGAGGTCGAGGAAGAAAAAACTACATATGTTCTATTTGAAAAAATGGTTTGCCAATGTTTGCCCAACCTTCAAAGAATTCGATTTTGCAGACAAACTTGAAAAATATCATGGAAATCTAGGGTGTCACGAGCCCAGGATGAAAAAACCATTTGAATATCTTCCATTTGAGAAAGTGCGCTTGCCCCCCAACCTTCAAAAACTAGATTTTGCAGGCAAAATTGTGAAACCTGATGGAAATCTAGTGCGGCTGGAGTCGAGGACACCAAAAATTGAATAGCTTCTATTTGAAAAAATCCGCTTGCCTAACCTCGAAAAAGTTGAGTTTTGCAGCAAAAATCGGAAAAACGTATGGTACTTGAAAAAGTGCGCTTGCCCAACCTTCAAAAAGCTGGAGTTTGCAGACAAAGGCAGAGGGCGCAGCCCAGGGAGGCAGGCAGAGGCAGGCAGAGGCAGGCAGAGGCAGGCAAAGGCAGGCAGAGGCAGAGCAGGCAGAGGCAAACAGAGACAAACAGAGGCAAAGGCAGCGGCAAGCAGACAGTGCCTGAACACGTCAAATGTTTTTTCGTCCTTAGCTCCTGACACCCCAGGTTTTCATTATTTTTTGGAATTTTGTGTGCAAAATTCAGCTTTTGAATGTTGGGCAAGCGGTTTTTTCTAAATAGAATTAGAATCTTAGGAGATATTTAGTTGTTTTTTCCTCGGCTCCTGTCGCCCGCAATTTTTCATAGGTTTTTCTCAGGTTTGCTGCAAAATCAACGTTTCTGAAGGTTGGGCAAGCGCACTTTTTCAAATAGAAATAGAAGATATTCCGTTTTTCTTCATCCTCGGCTCCTGACACCAGCTTTTCGAAGGTTGGGCAACCTTTTTTTTAATAGAAGATATTCACATAATTTTTTCGTCCTCGATTCCTGACACCCCAGATTTCAGGATTTTTCCCGCTTTTTGAAGGTTGGGCAAACGCATTCTTTCAAATAGAACATATTTTGATAAATTTTTTGTCCTCGGCTCCTGCCACCTAAGGTTTTTCACGAGTTCTCCGAATTTCGCCTACAAATCATTACAAATCCATCTTTTTGAAGGTTGGGGAAGCGTGTTTTTTCAAATAGCAGATATTCGAATGGTTTTTTCGTCCTCGGCTCCTGTCACCCTAGATTCCCATGAGTTTTCCTGCCCTGTTCTGCCCTAGCCGCAAACAGGCCGGCAGGCAGGCAGAGGCAGGCAAAGGCAGGCAGAGGTAGGCAGAGGCAAAGGCAGGCAGGGCAAAGGCAGGCAAGCAGGCAAAGGCAAGGCAGAGAGAAGCAGAGAGAGGCAGAGGCAAAAACGAGAAAGAGAGAGAGGCAGAGAGAGGATATGTATCTATAGGTGTGAGCCGTGAGCCACCAGCATTCGGGGCGTGAAGATCTGGCCACTTCAGGTGGCAAGCAAAATCAAATAAAGGCAATTTCAAATAGAAGAAGGGCCCCCAAAAGCCCATTTCAAAAAAAAATATTGCATATCCAAGAACGAAGTTTCTTTTTTTCGCATCATCATTTTAGGACATCATTTCTTGAACATTTCACAGAATATACTGTATTTGCTTTGGTTTTTGTGGGGGTGCCAAACCCAAAATCAAAGAGAAAATTGCCTGTAAAAAAGGTGGCTATCTCGTACCCTAGTGTCTTCAACTATAGATAGATAGATCGATAGATAGATAGATAGATCGATAGATAGATCGATAGATAGATAGATAGATGGATAGATAGATAGATAGATAGATAGATTTGAAACAATGATTTGATAGACAGACAGACAGACAGGCAGCCAGCCAGCCAGGCAGGCAGACAGATAGATAGAGAGATTCACAGATAGACAGACAAATAAATAGACAGGATGCACAGGATAGATCGACAGATAGATAGACAGACACATAGACGGATAGACAGATAGATAGATAGATTGATAGATAGATAGGTAGATAGATAGATCGATAGATAGATCCATGGATAGATAGAGAGGTAGATAGACAAATTGATAGATCGATAGGTAGACAGACAAACAAACAGAGAGACAGAGAGACAGAGAGAGAGAGAGACACAAAGTGATAGATAGATAGATAGAATAGAATCGAATCGAATAGAATAGAATTAGAATTAGACATAGAATACAATAGAATAGAATAGATGGATAGGATAGGATAGGATAGGATAGGATAGGATAGGGTAGGGTAGGGTAGGGTAGGATAGGATAGAAAGATAGGTAGATCGATAGATAGTTAGATAGGCGACAGATAGATAGATAGGCAAGTAGATAGATAGGTAGATAGATAGAATAGAAAGATAGATAAATGGAGATGGATAGATCGATGGACACATGGATACACAGAGGGAGAGATAGAGAGAGAGAGAGAGAGAGCGCAGAGCCTCAAACACCTGTCTGTCGCTCTGTGAGCGGGTTGGCCCTGCCAGCCAGGCGTCGCAACAACTCACCTTGCCTATGGTTTCCTATCTTTGAAACTTCCGCCACAGCCTTGTGAGATACTACTAGAAAAGATGTGTTTGATTTGCTCGACATTTTTATGTTTGTCCATATCATTTTGTCGCGTCGAAAAAAGCCAGTGTTGTCTCTGCGTGAAACCCCAGGGTACCTGCAGCGGCACCAGCACCAAGCTCCGCACCCTGCAGCGGCACAAGCATGTAGGCTCGAAAGTACACGCGGCCGTTGACATCTTGCGGCAGCCCACCCTGCAGCGGCACCAGCACCCAAGCTCCAAAGCCCACGCTGCTTCCTGCAGCGGCAGCAGCACCCAGACCAGCATGCAAGCTCCAACACTGCAGAAAGACATCTTGCAGCCGCACGCTGCAGAGGCACGAGCACCAAGCTCCAAAGCGCAAGCTGCCACAAACATCTTGCAGCGGTGCCCTGCAGCTGCACCAGCACCAAAACGCACGCTGCCATAGACATCTTGCAGCGGCACCCTGCACCGGCACCCAAGCTCCAAAGCGAGCACGCCAAACTCTTCCTATACTTTAAGTAGGAACCCCAAATTATTGCTTTTTCTATCTGGAGAAAAAATCTTAAAAGGGGAACAAATATGCGAGATAGTTCAGGTGGCCTGCAACAATTAAGACAACTTGGCCCGGCTTCAAATCGGTCTATTTGATCATTTTGATCCGACTTCCCTAAAGCTATTCATTTCCACCTCACAAATGCTGTATCAATCCGGTGTCAAGAATTTCGTACTTAAAGAATCTTAAGAGCCGAACCATCAACTGTACCAGTTGCTCAAAGTAATGACCGCATTTGCTGGTTGCGAATCTTTGTTCCCGATCTTTTAAATTCTGAAGCCACGCTGACACCACTCAATCGTCGGTGCCAAACGTTGGTGAAAGTATGGAGAGTGGATGCACAGTCTATACAATGTCTATACAATCTACACAGGCTGTTTTGTTTCTTTTGCTGTGTTGGTTGTCCGATTGTGTTTCGTAGTTACCAGCATCATCACATGCAAATCCATCCCTGAAAGACTGAGCAGAGAGCTTGCAGCTTCTTTTGCTGTTTTCGCAATTCCTGTAGAAAGACGCATTCCAGAAGGGGCTGGTTGCCAAGGAACTAGCTCCACCTCCAAGAGTATACTTGCAGTAAGAGAATCACTCAGAAGCACCACCAACAACACGAATTATGACGGTAACTATGCAAAGACAACCAACAGTGGAGGTAAATAGACAAATTTTTCCAGCAACTTTGAACCAATGTCGAACCTGTGTTCAACCCCAAACAAACCCTCTTACTCACACCTGCAATGCACCTGAATAAATAATCAGGTGAAGACAGTGCAGCTATAGCTTTGCAAAGCTGTCATAAGCTGTCCCCGTGGGATTCTCCTTTCTTCCCATGTTCTCTAGACTCTAGATCAAATCCGAAAGGGTAACTAGCTTCGGAACTCGTTTTGACTGTTCCTTTCGGGCGCTGTGGATCTATTCCTCGACCATCAAAAGTAAGCTTTGACTCCAGCATGAAGAATAACAAAAGAATATGAATGGGATTTGCAAGCGATGATGCAAAAGATTGAACAAGAACTTTCAAGCAAATACGGGTATCATCGGCATTTTTATGTAAATGAGTTCAAATCTTCTGACCCATTGTAGATTTTGAACTTCGATGACTTCTCCCAGTCCTTAGCTCTTCGCTTGTTCAACTTCTTGACATGCTTCTTCTCATCTGCCTCAAATTAAAATGCGACCGGTCAATCTAAAACATCCAATACATCTGGTACATTCAATGAAATGAACACAATCATTGCAAACGGCTGGTGTCAGATTTGCAAATAGAATCAGATAGACTGAATCTGCTCATTTTCTGCTCAGGTCGGCTAAACTGGCGTTCAAATCACAGGCGAGCCAAGCACCTCGTTCGCGTCCTCCTCGTAGGAACGTTTACCTCCTAGCCAAGAATGAAGGATGATTTCTTCACGGCAGCGAAAGGCCAGAACTACAAAAAGTCTCAAAATTAAAGGACCGGATAACCCCACAAGGCAACTTCTTCCAATAATGAGCACCAAGTGTTGTAGCGGGGACGGGGAAGAAAGGAAAGACAAAGGAGGTGGTGGAGGATCGACAAGTAAAACAAAGTTGTGTGTGTGACAAAGTTGTATGGGAAAGATGGTGTGTGTGTGTGTGACAAAGTTGTGTGTGAAAGTTGTGTGTGAAAGATGGTGTGTGACAAAGTTGTGTGTGTGTGAAGATGGTATGTGACAAAGTGGTGCGTGAAAGATGGTGTGGCGAAAGATGATGGGTGACAAAGCGGTGTGTGAAAGATGGTGTGGTGAAGGATGGTGTGTGACAAAGTTGACAAAGTGGTGTGT
>Ga0126342_10003933_pt1 | contig 24959 bp, 27 predicted proteins | sample Cyp1metagenome_FD_92528 | JGI IMG/M metagenome (GOLD analysis project Ga0126342, IMG submission 92528) | Coral microbial communities from Lord Howe Island, Old Settlement Bay, Australia - Cyphastrea 1 metagenome | ecosystem: Host-associated > Invertebrates > Cnidaria > Coral ...
ACGGACTTGCACTTCGAACATACATATATGTATGGTTCCCATTGGTTCCCCACTGGGATGTTCTAAGTATAGCTTGGAAATGTTCTAAGTATAGGTTTTGGGTATGTTCTAACTACTTTTTTTTGAACCTCATACTTAGAACATCCCCGCTGTGACGATTGGAAAATGATGTTCTAAGTATTTGTCCGTCGCTATAATATGTAGATATACACTTATACTTATATATGTATGCATAATATACAATATCTATCTATCTATCTATATATATATACATACATCATTACATATGGATAGAACTAATAGAGGTCCACGTTGGGTGCCCAGCTGCAGTCTAAGGTTTCGTATTTGGTGCCACTGAGGTAGGGATAATTCCAAATGTCGCTGATCCCTCCTGAGCGATGATGCGAAAACGATGCAGGAAGATGTGTAGCCTACATCAAGCAAAGCGCTAAAAATAAGGACAGAAATATATAAATAAATAGTCAATAAATATATAGAATGTATATACTGTAGTATAAATATACATATATATATATATACGATATACACAGTAACATACATATATATATATATAGATACATGCATTTGTATATATTTTATATAATGTGCACATATATATATATAATGACATATATATATAATGACATATATATATAATGACATATATATATATATATAATCACACATATATCATATATATATAATGACACATATATCATATATATATATATGTATGCTCACCCCCCCAGAACCCCCCCGCATGTTGAGCAAACAAATGTTTCATCAGCTCTTGGTCTCTGCATAGCACAATTGATGTGTTTGCAGAAAGCAATGCTAGTGATCTAAACTGTATATTGATGTTCTTGGGGGGTGACGATATATATATATATATCATATGTATGAATATATATATATTTATATTCATATATTCAGCAAATTATTGGGGAATCATGAATGTTGGCATGGATCAAGGCATTAAATATTTCAACAAACACATGCAAACAAAAAAATACCAGCCCATCTAAATGTTCTTCCTACCCGGAAGTTCAACAAAAAATCAAACATGTGAAAAGCTTGGAGGATAAGGGTGAAACAATGAGCCTTGGTCTGTGACTAAATCCAGCCTGTAGTCTTGGGACTGGCATGACTTCAATGTGTGTTTTTCCACCGAATTTTGGGTGATATCTCCATGTGTCCATGACAATTCCACTCATGTGGGATCCAAAAAGCCAATGTCATCAACCATTTTCAATAAGGCGTATTATGTATATATATATATACATGTATGTATGTATGTATGTATGTATGAATGTATGTATGTATGTATGTATGTATGTATGTATGAATGTATGAATGTATGCATGCATGCATGCATGCATGCATGCATGCATATATATATATATATATAATACATCATAATACCTATATCCTCATGGGTCCCATAAACTCCACCAAAAAAAAAGTCCCAAACACCAACCTCTCCATCTTAGATAAATCAGTGCCTTTTCGTCCTGGTGATCCGAGTGATCCCAAGTCTGATTCGTGACATCCATCTATTCTATCTGAACTTCAGGATGACTACGGTTGTAATAATGTATAATAATTATATAATATTATATATATATTTATATATGGCAATATATGGTGATATTCTAGGCTTGCGATGGGATGATCTTCGACTCGCAACGACCAGGCCTTGATTCTCGATGTATTTGAAGGCCAGCTGCGAAGTGGCTCCCGTGCACCCGCCGCTGCCGCCGCAGCGGCGCACGTTGGGTGTGCAGGACGTGAGCTCCTGCGAACGCGGCCCGTGGCAGACGTGGCCCCTGGCGTTTCTGGGGCACGGATGGTGTTTTTGGTGGAGAATGTTGGGATTTGTTTGGCAATTCTTGGATGTGTTTTTTGTGATTTCAGCGCATGAACATATGGTTGTTTTCGTCACTTGAAAGCTGGGACTTCACTCATGAACTTTGCGATATGATTCACAAATACTTGGTTTTTATCCATCTTGGTGGCTTCCTCACACCTTGCAAAATGCTGACAGGTTTCAATGGGATATGTGGGATTGATTCGCAGGGTTCTGGCCAAAACAAATAGATCGGGGCAAGTGAAGAGTGGGTAGACACAAGCACCAACCCCAAAAAAGAAGTACGACTACAACCAAGAGAAAAGGGAAATGCTAAGCGTTCTCCCCAAAAATGTGAATGTGAGCATCTGAATAAGCTGTCTATGCTGTTTGTGTTTCGAACGTTCGCAAGGGTAACAAGGTGCCATGATCAAAACCCTGATTCTCAACATCATGGGACTTTCCACATCTTTCCACAAGTTCTTTTTCAGCAGTGTCCTTCTGAAAAACACAATCACGGTCTTGGGTCCAAGCTTTATGACATTTCTAGCATGAGCTGATCAAGATTCAGATCAAAAATGAGCCACCCTAAGCCAGAATTTCGGAGGGCCTGCCAACTTAGTTAACATAAATCAGCCATAAATCCCATGGTAAATCAGCCCCACTCCGCCGACACTCAGCCCAAACCAAGATGGACAAGTGCAAACTGTACAAACTCTGATGAATTGATGAAGATGTAAAACTAAAAGTGTCAGATCCAACGATTGTATCATTCAAATTGTGCCTTCGAAATAATAAAGCGAAGTTTGAATCACACTCTAGGCCTCTGTTCAAGGCAAACATAAACCCCGAATTGAAATGATGGTAGTTGATTATACATATTCTCGGTAAGTCACTGGGTGTTGATGATTTTGGTATACCCCACTTACTCGGCACGAATCTAAGGTTGCTCTCATGTTCAACAAGAGTTGAAGGGTCGACCTTGATCAATCCTGAGTCTGAGAGGGTAGCACTTTCCATGCACTGCTGAGTCATAATTCTCCCTCTTAAAATGATAATACGGTATTCGGTATCCTGTTTGTTTAGTGAGAATATAGGGAAATTGAACTATCAGTACTATAGTATTTCGTCGAAAATGTGGTAGTCACTATGGATTCTCAAAAAAGTACTATCACAATTCTCCCCAGTGATGGATCAAAAACCTGATGTCCCGGTATGTTCATAGAAATCATGAAGAAACAGCTGATATAGCTGATATATCTGGATGTTCGCCATCCCTAAGATATTTTGTATATTATCTACATGTTGAACCAAGCCCACAGAACATATATAAGGGTACCCCCCCAGTAGATCAACATAGAAACGGCAAAAAAAAAGCCGAATTCAACATAGTTTGGCTAGGAATAAACCATGCTTGTATTCGAACAGAAGCTGCAGGGCAACTCCCCATAAATTTCCCTTTCAGTCTGTCTATCCTCAATTCTCCATTGATCCATGGACTACCAATTACGTGCATTCACTGGCAATAAATTAGCTAAGTATCACCAATTAAATGCCAGGAATGCCGCAAAATATTGGTGTATACAGTGTATATACCCTCTGGTAATCAAGAATGGCCATTGAACAATTTGAACCATTCACCATGTATAGTTATTATGTCCCATGAAAATCTCCATTTAGATGTTTTTTTTGATAAACATCTCAATATAGAACAATTCACCAAACTACAGCTATTATTTTATAGTTCCCCTTAAAACCATTCAAAACCTCTATTTATAGTTTTTGTATTTTTTTTTTCCATGGTGTTCCCATGATTTTCCCATGGTTTACCCTCTGGTAATTTAACGTAGCTATTGAAAATGACCATTAATAGTGGATTTTGCCATTAAAAATTGTGATTTTCTATAGCTATGTTAGTTTACCTGAGGGTAATTGCCATGTTGACACCGGAGACCTCTGCTGAGTTTCCTGAGGAGACAGGGACAAGAGAACGCCCGTCTGGAGCGCCACGCGACTCTCCTCAGGGAACCGCGACCAAGTCGTTATGGATTTTCCAGCGGAAGTCAAAGGGAAGAATTCCCCATATGTTTGTGATCCAACTGGTTACCTGGTAGATATCCATAAAACTCCTGGTTAGGTTACCATATGTATATGATATCTCTGGAAAGCAGATAGATCTGGAAGAATTCAGAAGAAAATCAACATAGGTATCATAGGTTAACTGTGGATACGAAAGACAACATATCTTTTTGTGGGTTGAACTTCCAGTAACATAGATTCGGCGTTCCGCATCTATGTTAAATTCTGGAGGGTGGAAATCACAATAGATGTACTTATATGGGACATTCAATCCAACAAAAATACTGGGAAGCAAAGATTGAGCGAGTTTACCATTGTGTACAGGAAGTTGATGTCACATGGGGTTTTAAACAATAATGCATCAGAGTTTAACATCTATTGACCAATAGCATGGGTTATTGTTGATTGGCAATTGTTTGTATCAGACCTTAACCGCCTTAACCATCCGCTCTTGGCTCTAGTCATCCCTAGGTTTCACCACGTTGATCTCATGTTACGGCTGTGTTTACACAGCGTTTTTTCCCAATAAAAATGTGGTTTTCCTATTAGTTTTGTCCCTTCATCAAAGTCCAGGATTATTTCCATAATCTACTATTTCTGTTTCCATCTGGTTATGACTCGTTATGACTAACATAGCCATGGTATAGATGGCCCATTTATAGATGGTTTACCTATTAGAAATGGTGATTTTCCATGGCTACGTGAAATAACCAGAGGGTAATATTGGAGCGTGTTTTATCAATGAACCAACAATTAAAAGAAATAGTAAATCCTGGTGATAATTGGAAATCCTGTGAAACTGGTGAAATATATCTACATAATTATTATGGAAATCCTGGTGAAATATTAGATTAATGTAATCCTGGTGATTTCCAATGTCATCCTGGTGACCTTCTCAAGTTTGCTGCCTAGCGATCTCCGCAAGTGGCAAGTGCGTCTCGCTCTGTGGGTCTGTTGTTCTTTTCTTCGATGGTAGTGCCCCCAGTGATAAACCATATTAATCCATATTAATCCATATATCTATAATATCATGATGCTGTTAACCCCAGATGGTACGCATTCGGAAATTTTAACAATTTAAATGCTTATATTAATCTACACCCACAATATTCACATTATACATTAATGTCCCATGAATATCCCCAATTCTACCCCATAAATGGTTTATGACAAACAAATAACTCATATTGATACCCTTTATATTTTTCTGGGGTATAGTATTATGATGCCCGGGATGCATCCAGCCATCAACCCATGTTTATATCCCATATTATCCCATTACATCTTAGATCCCATTCTGTTCACCTTAGCAAAGATCCCATGTTGATATCCCCATGGGTTCAACATCAACCAAACAGTTTGCCCATGAGTTTAGCATCCATTTTACCATCCTGTTTTTTTTGGTCAAATGGATGGTCATTGACCGTGTTCATCCTCGAAGAGAAACGCCTGGTCTCAGAACATCTTCGTACTGGTGAATGTCTCATCCCACATCTAAGACTTGAAGAATTCCATTGAGAAGTGGTTGACTATAGTAATTCACTAATTCATAGTGCTGGGTAAATTATAGTAATACACTGTGCTGGGTAGGTAATACACTGAGTAATACACTGTGCTGGGTAAATTATAATAATTCACTAACCTGAATAGTTCGGCCTTTTGGGGATGATTCCCCTATAAACTATGATTCCAGGTTTCGGTCGCAGTGAGGTCGTTATAATTTACCCAGACTGTGGATGTGAGTTTCTGACTGGTTGTTCAGTAACTCACTAAGTCGTTGAGCAAGCGATGTCTGCATGCCAACCCATCATCTCTTCCACGTCCGAAAGACTAGGAATGTCTTTCAGAAAAGTTATCACACAGCAAGTGGATGTCATTGAAAATGGAGAAATAGGAAAATGACGGTTTGAGGCAGGTGGTGCTTTGAATGGGCGCTTGAACCCAAAAAAAGGATGTGTGGATGTCTTCAACCGGTGCTGTATGATGCTGTCCATCAACTAGTTGAGATGCCATGATAATCAGACCACCTTCATGACCTCCAATCAGCTGACCACCGAGGGATTCCCGCACATGCACATGGTTTGGAAGACCCTATCTGCAGTACATTTCTTGGGTCACTCCGACCATTTTCTCATCATTTGTTCCATCATTTTCCAATCATTTTCCCACCATTTTCCAATCATTTTCCCATCATGGTCCCGCCATTTTTTTCACCATGTTCAAATCATTTTCCCACCATTTTCAAATCATTTTCCCATCATGGTCCCGCCATTTTTTTCACCATGTTCAAATCATTTTCCCACCATTTTCAAATCATTTTCCCATCATGGTCCCACCAGTTTCCCACCATGTTCAAATCACTTTCCCATCATTTTGCCATCATTTGTTCCGTCATTTTCCCACCAGTTTCCCACCATGTTCCCGTCATTTTGCCACTCTTTCCCCATGAATTCACCAAAACCAGGCGACGATGACCTCCGCAGCGGCAAAGGCCCAGCAGCTACCACAGCCTGGTGACTTCCGTCGAGACGAGACCAGGGATCTCCCAGCCGAGTGGGGAAAATGATGGGAAAAACCATAGTTAGTTACAAGTAAGAGGGTAACATAAAGTTTAGGTTACTACATAGTTAAGTTACTACAAGTTACTACAAGTTAGTCATCCATAGTCCATATTAAGTTAATGGTTTAGTTATTGGAGTTAGTTACCCTCTGGTAAACGTTTACAAAACTATGGAAAGATCCACCATTGTTCATGGGACAATTCACTATCAATGGTGATTATCCATAGTTAAATTACCAGAGGGTATATGAACTGGGCTATGAATGCTGACATTGACATCAGATCACCATCTATTGATCTGCTCAAATATGGAATGTTAGCCCAGGGAATTCAACCAAAACGCATTCCGTTCCTGTACCGACAAATTGAACGCCTGACTGCAACAAAAAACACAACCCTCTGGTTATGTCAAAATAGCTATTGAAAATGACCATAGAAATAGTGGATTTTCCCATTAAAAATGGTGATTTTCCATAGTTTTTTGTATGTTAACCAGAGGGTAGTGGACCCCACCTCTTTGGGACCCCAACCTTGGGCCGTTTTCATGGATCCCTCACATTCCACCAGGGTTTAAGAATGCAAAATGCTCAATAAACCAATGTTTCGGATATCCCCAAAGAATCTGTATCATCTGTATCTATATATATATAGATAACATTAGATAACCATCAAACTACGATGAGGTCAATAAGGTCGGACCTCAATGGTTGCCCAAAAAACAAAGAACCATTTGAAACCATGAAATTCTTGGGAAACCATGCCCCATATTATGGCCCCATATGCTTTATTCGTACCAATGTCCACTAGTCACTCGTCTTAAATACTATTGTTCTTACAACTTCGTTAAAATGCATAGTCCAAGATTCTCATAGATTCTCCAAACATATGCTGGTTGGTGGTTGACCTACCCCTCTGAAAAATATGAGTTCGTCAGTTGGGATGATTCTTCCCAACTGAATGGAAAAATAAAAGCCATGTTCCAAACCACCAACCAGAAAATCATAGGAGAATGGGATTCAACAGATGGCCCATAGAAATAGTTGATTTACCGAACTTAAAGATGGTGAATTTCAATAGCCATGTAAAGGTTTACCAGATGGTAAAGCAACCAAATCAACCAATCATTACATAAAAAATATATATCACAAGTTTCAGTATAATTGATCCCATCCACCGTTCATGTTAAAAACAACAAACAACTTGGAGATTTCTTGGACATTTCTCGAAAGATCCGCAACGCCACGGGTGAGCATCCCAAGCCTCCTTGACCTGAGCCCACGGGTTAGATCGGTTAGATGTTCTCAAACATGGTGGAACATGAGGCAAAAAACCTGAGAAACATGTTGGAAAATACCGGAAACATGAAGAGTTCATCAGCAAAGATCTGAAAAACATATGGGATTTTCGTCCAAAAAAAACATGGAAATATGGAGAAGAACGCAAAGAAACACACATATTCTGAGATGCTCCTGACTCACCAGCCATCACCAGCAGCCAATCATGTCAGGGCCCCCGTGATTCCCCCATTCTGACAATGGCATTGGATGATAAGTCTCTGGTTATGACTAGCATCGCCATGGTTTTACGATGGCCCATAGAAATAGATGGTTTACCGAACTTAAAAATGGGTGGATTTTCCATGGCGAACTGTTAAATCACCAGAGGGTAAGTAGATTCATGTTCAACATCACTGAAAGAAAAGACGGTATGATGTACCAATCATATCCCAATCGCTACCGCATCATAAACGGAAAAAAAACACGTTGTTGGTGAAGTATATTCCCACTTAGTTAGCGGAATAAGTTGCATACCCACAAACCCTGCCTATTGTTTTGGTCTACAGTATTTCATTCTACTTCAATTCCTTAAACCAAAATAAACCGAAAACAAAAAACAATCTACAGTAGAGATGACATCAAGAAATCATTGTATTGATCGAGATTGTTCTTGCTGAGGTTCCACAGACCCAAACTCTTGTTTCAACCACTACCAGTATGTGTCAGTTTTATGTGTGTTAATATATATATATATATATATATATTATAATATACATTATGCATCATTTCGTATCATTACATATCATTATATCATTATATTTATATAGATAAATATCATTATATAATTATATATCATTATATATCATTATATATATCATTATATGTAATTATGTATCATCATATATCATTATATATCATTATATACACATTATATATCATTATATACCATTATATATCATTAAATCCCTTTATATATCATTATATATCATTACATATCATTATATTATATATATATATATGATTATATAAAATATTATATATATATGAATATATCTTTATATATAATTATATCATATATACACCAGTTGTTTACGTTTTGTTTGATCTTTTCTTGTATATGGGCCACGGTCAATATTTGGTATATAGCTCCAAGTCATAAGTTTTCGAAGAGTGTATTATCGTTTTTTGAAGAGCTATTTTCGTTGTCCAAGCCCCAGCTCAATTTCCAAAAAATAAAGATGTCTCGAATACTACTCTCCATTAACTTCACTGGTTGGTGTTGACCTACCCCTCTGAAAAATATGAGTTCGTCAGTTGGGAGTATTCTTCCAAACTGAATGGAAAGTCATAAAAGCCATGTTCCAAACCACCAACCAGCTAAATTTTGGCTGCTCATATCACCCTCACCATGAGATTCCCCGTGCTACTGAGGGACTCTTCACGGGTGACACCACGGAGGGCGTATGTTTCCGCCAGTCCAGCGACTCCGGCAAGTTCGGCTGGCTCCTCCGTCAGTGAAAAACATGGAAATATAGCTGGAAAATATATGGGAAATCTATGGAACATATATATAATATATGGCAAATATATGGCAAATATATGGGACATATGTGAAAAATGTGGGAAATATCTGGGAAATATCTGGAAGATATGGAAAATATCTGAAATGATAGGAAAAATATGGAAACATATCTGGAAAAGATGGAAAATATCTGGAAATATTATGAAACACATGGGGAGATCGGGGAGATCTCTGGAAAATATATGGGGAAAACAATGGGGAATAGAACAGGAATAAGATTATCGTTTGAAGATCAAGTCTAATGCAAAATCCCATAGAGACCTCCAAAAAAAGATACCCTTCAAGGGCTTCTGAAAAGAAAATCCATGAAAATCCAATGTAATCCGACATTTTTCTCACACTATCAACATGGTATTCCCATCCAAAGCTGTGCGTTTCTTCTTTTTTCGGGATCCAGTTGTCAGATCCCCGGTCTCCTACCACCTCGAAGCTGTGGCAGTGGCACCGCCTCTGTCGCCAAGGTACGGAACCAACATCACGGGGGGCAAAGAATATGGTAGGTGACAAGAAGCCAGGTACTTATAATAGTTTCTATTCACCATCTTGACAACTCAATAGCCTATAATTATTATATCATAATTATATAATATATAACTATATATATATATTATGTGGTGTATGCCCTGGAAGTGGTTGTAACTATAGTTGATTACAATGAATAACCACTGAACCATCCAGTGTCGTTAAAATGGCCATGACGATCCTGGGGGGAAAAGGTCATTGTTAGGACACGAGAAGCCATCCAGTTTTGAGATGTCTTGGGTGTAAGTTTGAACTACCATTTGGTTATTTAACAGTTCGCCATGGAAAATCCACCCATTTTTAAGTTCGGTAAACCATCTATTTCTATGGGCCATCTATACCATGGCTGGCATCCAAAGTAGAATTTCCATTGCTACATTTGATTTCCACATTCGAGGACTCAAAAGGTGGTTTCTCCGCTGGTGAAACTTATGGGGATCCCGCCCGCATTGGGTGGTCAGGCAGTGGTCAGGTGTTTAAACATTTGAATAGGTCTTGTTCCATGCCCATTTAATCCCATTTACAAGTTGCCGTCAAGAAGAAAGATATAAAAAGATGCTACATCCGCACATTTGTATAGTTTATACATCTTCATAGTACCGTGTTTTGTTGGTTTACTAGTGGTCATCACCAGCATCTTGACTCAAAAACCCAGACTAAAATACCGAATCATACTCTGTCCCAGTTGGTTGATGTTGATCCCTCCTACTTTTTGCGGGGAAAGTGATGATAAAACATGGGAAATTGGGCCCAGTTGTTTTCTCATGTTTTATCATCACTTTCCCATGTGGCCTATTGAGGGATCAACCAACTGGCCTATCCGAGATTTGCTGGAAGAACCTCAATTTCTTAGAAACAGTTGGAACAAACATGCAGGGACCTGATAGTTAGAGTTCTCCCTTGAATTTGATAAACACACCTTTTGCTTGATAAATTCCAATTGTTTGTTAGTGTGATGTAAATAATTACCAATCTGACCATGTTTTATTGGCTCAAACCTATTCTATTTTGCTCAATTCCCCCTTCAGCCAACCCATTCACAAATATTAATATACAATAACAGTAAGTCCATGTTTCCGACAGTAAATTCCCAAGTTTTCCGTTGTTTTTGGAAAACAGACCATTCTCCCTTAAACCAAGCCATTCATAGTAGTACATCCCGTTTTCTCTTGGGATTTTTCCGTTTTTTTTCCGGTTACCCTCTGGTTGTTTAACGTAGCAAAGTGGAAAATCACTATGTTGAAGAGCAAAATCATCTAACATCATATAAAATGATCTAGAATTAGAAATAGGCTCTTTTATCCATGTTCATCCATTTTCCATATGTCGCTCTGTTAAATGACCCAAAGGGTGGTGATTTTCACCCAGCCCGCCTCTGCAGACACTGCCCCCTGCAACTCCTGCCATCCCCATCTGGTGGCAATATATCGATTTGGGAATTGTAATAGATGATCATATATGATACCCTCTGGTAAATAAACATAGACCCTGAAAATAACCAATGTTTAATGGAAACTAATCTTCCAACCCCGAAAAATGGCAAAGTCTATGTTAATTTACCAGAGGGTAATATATGATATAGATGGTAAATTACATACAAATATATGGTTTTCTTGACACCAATCACTAAATTTACCGGTCAAATACATGACAAATTAATCATATACTGTATCTGATTGGTCATTGGCCATGATTAGCAATGATAATTGGTTGTTGACAAATTCTTACGCCATAATATAGGGATAAACACTGTAGATCTTGGTTAAATGCTGAAACTGTAGCCTGTGGCTATGTCTTTAGCCAAAAACTCAGAACAAACAACTCTCGAGAGGGATGATGTTCAAAGCACCGTGTCCATCCTCATCTACAATCTCTAAAAGGACCTTTAGGTCAATTCCCACATAACATGCATATGTACATTATATATATATATCGTAGTATTTATTATTATTATTAGTAGTAGTAGTAGTAGTACCATTAGTATCGTTAGTAGTGTTATTATTAATTAGTGTTAGTATCATAATAATTAAAATTATTGTTATTATGTATTAAAACAAAAAAATATTATCATTGTTAATTATATTATTATATATTATGGGATTAGTAAACAATAGCTGTAGCTACCTTTGTTTTTAAACATAGTCATCCATGGCTAGGCCATGCTTCCTTTGGTTCCAGCTTCAACAACAAAATCTATCACCATCGTCACCAGACCTCAAAAGGCTCAGGTTATGCCGTTGATTTTGAGGTGAGACCCCGGGTTCGGTTGCCTGAAATGGGGCTGAAATGGGCTGAATCCCAAACGTCCCGTTGAGTTCTCTCCTTGCGATATCCTAAGCGTTGCTTCAACTCCTCATTTGTGAGGTCCGTCAAGTCGTTAAAGCCTGCCATAAAGAGAAAGCTGGGGCCGGGCACCGTTGGGGTCCTGAATTTCATGGCTACAATGACGATCAACCATGGGATCCTGGGATACTGTGATACTTCAAACAAACCAGAATGGGTCAACGCCCTGAGAGATTCAAAAAAGATGGCACCTAGAAGAAACCCAAGTTTTGACCAACACAATTTAGCGATATTTGCCAAATAGTACAAAATGAGGTTTGCGACCAAGATTGTGGATTGGTTTTGCTGCTTAGTTGATGTGGATTCACTGTGATTGAAATCCCACCAGAGTTAAACCCTAAACAGTGGTCATGCATGGTTCAAACGAAACTTCCACGTCCATCAACTGGAAGGGCTGGTTCTTGCTGTACTCTTCCCATGCATGTGGATAAATTGCAATTATTTACCAACCTTAAATAAGCTCAGTTTGGGATAGTTGCACCTACTAACCATCGTCTATGTATATAATATTTCATAATCACATCGCAATGAGATTTTTCCAAAATTATCCAGCCATATAAATGTATACTATTGGTTCTGGACGACTCAAAAGTACCCAAGTTCCGCCGTTCACTGCCGAACTCAAGTTGAAGCCATGGCAACATCCGAGTGTTGAAGCCATGGCAACTGGTGCATCCAGTCATCATCCTTTCTTTGCATAGGTATCCCCAAAGCCAGCGGTGAATCATGAATTTCCATGTTAACCCAATTTTCCAGAGGTATACCCAATTGCCAGGTAGTATACACAGCACCAGGCAGTTTATGGAACCCTTAAATTTCCCATTAAAACTGACTTTGCAGAGGTATACCCCATTTTCAGACACAGCCATCTGTTGTGAAGGAATGATCGGATCAAGGGTATGAAGCCGCCACAGCCATGGCAGCTGAGATTGAGATGCACATGGCTGTGGACAACTAACACCATAGGAACATGTCGTCTTTCCTTGTTTACATGTGTTCCACTTCCTACTGTAGATGCTCCATTTCTGTGGTCCACCATGATTTTTTTTGCAAAGGATCCCCCTGAAATGGCATTAAAAACGCGATGCCAACTAAGGCAAATAGGGTTTGTCTATGTTTGTCTGAAAATAGGATCATTCCCACCATTATGTCCAAACAATGTTTAATTTATCGCTCTCCCCATTAGAATTGCCATTTTGGCGTAAATCTACCATGTTGAGGTCCACACCCAAGTCATATTGTTGGATAGTTGTATCAGGTATATATTATCCCATTGATGTCTCGTTTATCTCCTAATGTCAACCCTGGATGAATAAACTCCCTAGGCTGTTTAATTGGGAGGATACCATTTAAGTATCAGATTATGACTATTGGAGGAGTACCACCCTAATTAATAAACCATGGTTTAGTCTCATCCGGGGTTGACTCCTACTGGTTGGTGGTTTCAACCCCTCTGAAAATACTAGTCAATGGGAAGGATTATCCCATATATTATGGAAAAAAAATGTTTGAAACCACCAACCAGCCTATTAAATTTATTCCATTCATGTCCACTTCATAGACATGTTTCAACTTGCTTCAATGGATCCGTCCTGAGGGTCGCGCGCTGCTGCCCGCGCCTGCTTTCCACGTCGTGCCTTTGGCATTCTGCGCGGCAATCTCTGCGGCCCGTTGCTCGAAGATGGATTTTCGAAGCAAATACCTAGCGAAATTCGGCGAAGGGGACTTGCTGAAGGAAACGTCAACTCCCTTCGCAACATGGAAATTGGACATGTCTACTATTTATATCTATTTATTATATTGCATAATGTTCAGATTTGATTGGTAAACTCTATCAATGTCCCTAATTTATATATGGGGATCTCACCACTAGAAAACATGGCCGTTTAATCAGGATTTTGTGTCTGGTGGCGCTCATGTTGTCAGCTCTTGGTGGTTAACCAACGGACCTTTCGTGGGTTTTGGTTGGACATGTAATCAATGGCCATTTCAGGGACCTATATTGGAGGTACCTACCATATATAAGGCCTATGTAAGGCCTATGTAAGGGGAAATCCCAGCAAAATATGGCCTTATATGGTACAGTACCTCCATTTTAGGATCCTGAAATTCCCATTGATGTAAGTTGAGCCTGCTACTCATGTGGGGTTGGTTCAGGAAGCCTACCATCTGGTGTGCAAAGGGCCAGGAGTGAGCTAGATGGCATGTGTTGACAGCTTATCGTCCGATGCCACCCCATGTTTGGCTGCCTTGTTGATGGGTTGCCCACCAAAGGTCCAACTGTCCCGGCCCAGAGCGAATAGCCCACCGCTATCTGCAACCCTGAGGCTCATCTGCGTCCTCATAGTCCTGTGTCCAGGCGCAGTGATGGGACCCTCCTTTGATGAAGCTTAGTAGGGGCCCCAAGTGCAACAGATCAAACTGTTGAGTACCCAAAAGGTGGATACTTCAGATCTCAAAAAAATGTCCAGTCAACCAACCCCCAAAGGAGTGACTGATGACTGATGTGATGTATATTGTTCAACAACAGATTGTGCCTTTCAGAGGACCCAGTCACGTAGATTAACGTTGTAAAGATCATATACTGATACTCATCCATAGATATGGGTGAAACAAACAAAGTCTCACTTCCAGAAATTAATCTGCAGGAAGAGCCACATTTCGACCAGAAACCCCAGTCAGAACTGTTCCAACCTTCCATCAAATCAGGTAGTGCAACCAAATCTGTAACCACAGAATTCGACTCAGGGCAATTCCCATGAATTTCAAACCATGGTGTTCAACAGAAATATCCGATCAAAACACATGTATAACTCCATATCTAGCCATGAACCAACAACAACTATCAACGGGCTCACTGCTCACTTGAGCGTCTCCACGCCTTTCCAAATCGGTTGCAGTAGTCTTCAAAACTCAATGCCTTTGCAGAAACCGCTCGCTGACCCATCCGACCCATTGGGAATGCAACCTTGCTGTTCATCCCGATGACACCATGACCATTACCAATTATCCTATGGATGGATCAACACCACTTGCGATGGAACATGGCTGCTAAATTGTCAACAAAGCAAGCTGCAAAATCGCAAAACCAAGTGCAATGAACCACAGCCACAGCTCGTTCAACGGAGACCGGGACCGTGCCACCTAAAACATCAAGAACAATTCCATTCTGCACTTTCCGCCAAACTTTGTAACTCATGATCTTTTGCAAAATCGGAACAGATTGCCAATGTTCATTGTGATTCCACCGTTCCGTCTGAACCACACGACAGAAGGTCTCCATGTCATGTTACTGGCTCCATCTTGCTGTGAGATCTCATAATCTGCCATTCAAAATCATTCAAATCTACAATTAAGATCAACTATCATCAACTATCTACTTTGGAGATCTTTGGAGCATCAGCCTAACCACTGACCACATCTCCTCTACTAGATCCCTAGTCCTTGCTCCGTCGCGGTCCCCACGCCTGCACCTCGCTGAGGGCGAACAAACCCAAAATCTTGAACATGGCGCCACACCTCAAAATTGGACCGGGCCGCCGGTAGGGGATGATAAGTCAATTGTGCTACAAACACACAACTCTTGCTTGTGCTAAACGTAGGGAATGAGGGAATGATCCACAATAACCATCAATAATAATCCCAGCAACCCCCATTTCCATCCATTCACCAACCATTGACTATGGTCTCCTAAGATTCACTCAGATTATGCATGATCATACCACATTTGAGTCACTTAAGCGAAAGCTCGAAAGGCAACACTCCAGACACCGCCTTCAAGGCAACTTATAAAACCGGTATGATTCTTGGATTTGGGGATCCATTGCAGGACTTTTCATCAATTGTTCTTCCATCATTTTCCGCCACGATCTGTACATTTTTAGACGCGACGAAACTCTCAGCGAAAGCCGGAGACGATTTGCTGTACAGTCTCCGGGAGATCATATCCAGCCAGTGACGCCGATCGCAGGAAACAGGTGGCCCAAAGGTCTAAGCAATCTGAATCCTGGGGCTGCGACAAAAAGAAACCACGGTGCAAAAAGGCCGTGTTGAGGCATGCGATGGCCATCCTTTTTGGAGGTTCTATGTTGAACATTGTTGAACTCAATGTGAGTGAATTTCATATGTCTTGCGAGATTCTGAGAGATCATGGACACTTGCTGCGTGTCAGGATCTGACGCTATGTGAGAGCCTGTTTTGGGATGAGGTGGGATGAGGCATGTTTTTCAAAAGAGCCGTTGGAGATGCTGTGCAGCATCTTGTTGGAGATCCCATAAGTGATCCAGATCTCAAATATCGTCCCCATTGGATCCCAATTCGCACATCAAAAAGCACCATATTTTCATGTGAAATCCCATATTTTTGCCGTTGATTTTAGCCTCTGGTTATGACTAACAGTTTGCCATGGTATAGATGGTCCATTTATAGATGCTTTACCGTTTACCTATTAAACATGGTGATTTTCCATGGCTATGTTAAATCACCAGATGGTAACATATGAGTTTCACCCGCAAAAACGTCCAGCGTCCACTTTCCGTAGCAACTTGCTGTTGGGTGCAAAGCGACCCAACTTAGCCCCTCGCGCCAGAAGCATCCTCAGAGCAAAGGGCCAGGGCAGCCGAATCAGATGATTTAACTATCAACAATGGAGATTTCACTCATGAACAATGGAAAGCATGTTCTTTTTAACGATGTAAGCCGCTAAACCATGATAAACATTGATAAATCCAATAACCTCCATACCTGCCATATCAATCCGTTTGAAGTGGCATTTGGTCCATTTCAAAGCTTGTTTTTTGGGAATTCGGGCCTGTTAATTATTAACCATCTTTCTACGATTGGTGCAGGCTTTCTAAACAGAAAGACTGCCATGGATCCCCCGAATATGATCATAAGAATCAGAAGACTACAGTATCTGGAGCTCAATGTTGTGTGATACAGTGATACTGTGGATGGAAGAAATCTTGCACCAGTTGATAGGTGGTAAACATCCCATTATTTATAGGCTTTCAACCATCCAAGGTGGTGCAGGATTTCTTCCATCCACAGTAGTTTCGGCCATATATCCGGTACATTGGTTGGTCCCAACGACTGCCATTTTGTTTGGGAAGAGGCGTCCAAATTATAAGTTGGTTTATAATTCCATTGAGTATAGAAGTATCTACCATAAACATCCATAAACATTCATAAACATCCATAAACATCCATAAACATCCATAAACCATAGTTGACCTAGGTATACCTATAGGTATTACCTAGCTAAAGCAAAGGAATTGTAGGAACCCATGCACCAAGGCGCTTGATGCAACACTTGTGTTCTCTGCCCAGCACGAAGCCGGGATAGCGTCGATCGAAGATCTCCTCTCCAAGGGCTTGGATGCCGCGGCACAACAGCTGCTGCACCCGGCTGCAGGCTCCTGCAGCCGGCGTGAAACACGGGAGGATGAGATGACCGGAGTGACCGCCTTCAGAAACAAAACATGTAGGGAAGGTCTAGTTCATAGCACTTTAGTCATGTTTTTGTTATAACTATTCTATCTTCTAGTTATCATTATGAGATGAGTGGGCTCAATGTTGAGTTTCAATGTTGGGTTTTTCTTTGTTGATGTATAGACATGTATGCACTCTCTTACGCGGACATAGAGTTTGTTTTGGGGGGCTGCTTGTGGTTGTCGATCAGGGAAAACGCGCATCACATAGGGCTCACCACTGGGCTAGTCACTGTTTCACCTTTTCAACCCCCGCCTCATGTCAGGATCTATGTTAATTTGGGGGAGTCAAGTCATTCATTCTTTTCTGAAACATTCTGAAACTAGAAGTTTGGGAAATTCACCACCTAGATGCCCTCCCTGGCCACCCCATGTACAAGGGGGGGAAACTGGGTAGATGTCGTAGATAAAGAGGTCAGATTGGCCATCACTTACTGTGGGGAAGAAATCCTACACAAGCTTCTAGATTGTGTATCCCATTATTTCATCCCCAATAGATAGTGATGCGAATCTGAACCATTATCCCATTATGATTCTCAGTGTTTCATAGTTTCCAATAGTTTCCAATAGGTGTCCTGCGAAAGCTGCCTGTCTCACCTCAGCAAAGCTCAGCTGCTCCGGTGCGGAAAGAAGCGGCACAACATCTGCCTGGGCATGGGGAGATGTTTGACCAGCAATAGGCCTATGCCTGCTTTCCAAAAATGGTGGTACCCAAAAATGATAAAATGGATTATAAATTATATAATATATATATATATATAAAATGGATGGTTTATAGTGGAAACACCTCTTAGAATCGATGATTTGGGGGTACCATGTTAGGAAACCCAAAAATCTGAAAAAATGTGCGCTTTGGTCACGCGGCAATAGGGGAATGAACTCATCAAAATGATGATTTCACCAATGGGACGTATAGTTACGTGGCTTTCGTGGCTTATGGTCATCCATTCCATGGGGATCCTTCAACATCATGGATGTTTTTTAAATCCCATGAAAATGGTGTTCAAGGCAATCCCACAAGATGGGAATTACCCGGCCTGGTAAACATACAAAAAGCTATTGAAAATGGCCATTTATAGTGAGTTTTCCCATTAAAAAATGGTGATTTCCCATAGTTATGTTAGTTTACCAGAGGGTATTCCAATTTTTGACCATCGCAATATATGAATGTCGTTGGGATAATCATAAATTAGATACAATGGGGATATTTCATGATGAGGATCAAACTACTGGAATGATTTTCGGTTTTCCCATTTAAAAAAATCAACAAGCTCATTGCAAAGTTCCATGTTGGCAAGGTAATAAAAACTACCAGCCCAACCCATCAGCTGAGTTGGCTTGGTACTTTGAAGCCCCTGATTTTTTTTGTGTTGGGGATCATCTGCCCCCAACTAGCAATACAGAAGTCAGAAAAAAGTCCACCATCCAAGTCGCCCCAAGAATCTCAGAAAAACTCCAATCTTCACCAAGTGGGGATGGGTCAAAACCCTATCCCCCTGGTGAACATCAAAATAGCTGGTAAATGGATGTTCATCCCCCTAAAAATGGTATGTAGAGGTATTGATCCATAGCCAAGTCACTTCCACCACTTCCACCACTTCCACCACTTTCTCCACTTCATCTTCTGCATCAGCCTCTGCCTCTGGCGCCTCCGGAAGCTGAAGCTGCCGCCGCGCCGCTTCCTCCAGCAGCCGTTGCAGCGGCCTGGAGTAGGGCAACCATCGGTGCCTGGCCGTGCTGTTCTTCTCAACAGCCTTGGCGTTCTTGTCAAAGAACCAGGCAGTGCTCGAACTGCTGCCACCGCTGCCTGGATGGATCTGGTCATGGGAGAATCTCCCCAAACCGCAGACTTTTTCAAGGTGTTGTCTTAACTTCCGGATTGATCTTGATACACATCCCCAGTCTTTGATTCTACTGTAAGCAATAGACCAATTCAATCAATCTAGGGATGATTCTATAGTCATCCATGGCTACACTATCATGTGGTTAGGAAACTCTTAGTAGCTCCTTGGCTCCCCATTCAATAGGGAATATGGATAACAATATAGCTCCTTAGATCCTGTCTAATCACTGGAAGTATATTTCAAAAGGTTCAGTTGCTTGCATACTTCTGGGGAATGTCTGGCAACAGGCCATCCTTTCACCACGGTGCAGCTTACAGATCGTAGGTTGCCGGTGCGGAGGTTTCCTCCGTTGCTGGAAAGGGCTTGGATTCATAAAAAAAATGTGATGAAAGGGTCTGAAAGAGGTCCAAGAGGTCCATAGTTTGCGGGACCTCTTAGGCAAAAGGAAATCAATAAAATGATGATCGAAAAAAAAATGATTTGCTCAAGATGTTCCAAAACAGTTTAACATATTCCAAGTAGATTCCTGAAGCAATTGATGTACAAAAAGGGGAACTGACAAATGAAGATGTAGCATTCTCTCGACCCATGTTGTAGCATATTGGTGAGCAAATGAACACATCAGATTTAACAACTTATGAACAATTTATGGCAAGAATTGGCAAAAACAAATGAATGTAATCCACACACTACAATGGATTACAGCACTTCATGAAGAGCCGGGATGGAATTCACGACTTGACTTCCCAGTCTGCAGGTATTGAGTTTGTAGTCACGGCCAATGTGTGGACTGTACACCTTACCCCCGTAACACTTTGACACCCCAAAGGATATACCTCCAACTTCTCAAGTCATCGAATGCGGGTATATAATCCGTCTTTTCACCGGCACATGATTTGACATGATTTTGCCACCATAAGCTGCTACAGTATAACCTCTATAATTCCTTGAACTTTGAAATATGCCCCACTTGGTAAGTGGAACTTGTGCTAATTTCTTGCCAGTTTCTTTGCCGCATGTTCACCAAGTCCACCTCATAGTTTTCACCGTTGGGTGCAGTGAAGCGCACCTTGCCCTCTGCGACCTCTGTCTGCACTGGAGGTCTGGCGGAGGGGTAGCGAAAGAGCTTGCCCCGCCGCTCGCGCACGCGGCCGTGCTCTCCCAGGTCCAGCGACATGACCAGCAGGATGAAATCTGAAGCGACTTAGGCGACTTGATGCGACTTGGGCGGCTTGAGCCTTTCAGGCCTTTCAGGCCTTTCAGGAGGCAACACGTTGGCGTTTTGATCTTTTGGGCCAAGCTAGGCGAGTTGAAAAAAGAAATACAATTTTGGTCAATCTGAAACTGGGACACGTTTGTGACTGTCAAGGTTTGTGTAAGCAAATATTCACATATCCCATGACGGATCCATGGTGCTGGTATATATGCTAACATAAAGGGGGTATATTGATGGGATCCATGGCACACCATATATAGCAGCACCGTTAGGATCCGTCATGGGTATGGCATATCTGTCATCAAACCGAATCTGGACATCGGATGTCGTTTTTTCGGCGAGGCTCCAGGCACCTCTTGACAGGGCTCGCTATAAGCATTTTGTTTACGGGTGGTACTTTTGCGATTTGCGTGTGTGCTCCATGTACGGTGTATGTATGATATGTAATATATAAATATATATGTAATATATATATATATATATATAATGGGTCTGACCATGGGGTGTACCTCAAAAATTGCCATTGGAATAGGAAAAGGATGGAAAAGGATGGAAAAGGATGGAAAAGGATGATAAACCTGGGGAACTTATCATGGTTAGACAAATCCATGATATATTCACTACCACATTACCACCTGAAACACGTCCTTGTCATGTATATAGGATGTCCATCATGCCTTCCTCTGTGTAAGGCTCACCTTTCCTTTGGTCAAATCTCCGTTCTTTCGCCATTTAATATCATTCAATCATGTTCAATCCCCCAAATTGTTTCTAAGCAAACTACCATTTGAACCACATGTTGGATAGTTGCCCCAAATTCCCCAAATGTCACCCATCCCCCCAAAAACTAGACCTGAAATGGCCACAACCAGCCAAAATGTGCGGCCAAGACACCGCCGAGGCTCTACCGACGAGTTTTTCTATTGAATTTGACGCTGGGAACGGCAGAAAATGGTGGCAGGTGGGATGGAAAGTCGCTGTGTCTACTGGTATTTGGTGGGTCACCCCACTCAAGTGGGTTGTAACCACAATTACAATTGGACTACTGCAACTCTACTTACCTTACTTACAACTGGGGTTCTAACCTACCGACTGGGATGAGCCACCAAGTAGGTGATGTTCATATTCCAAATCTATTGACACGGTCATTTTCCGTTGCTATAATAGGTAATTTGAAAGTAGTAGGTGGAGGCCCTGAAAGCCAACGGCTGGAAGCTAAACGCTTCCATGCCGGGAGGGTCCGGTCCAAAACATCATCCTTATACATTGTTGAGGGGGATCACATATACAGAGTGTTTTACCCTCTGGTTATTTAACATAGCTATGGAAAATGGCCCATTTATAGATGGTTTACCTGGGTTTACCTATTGAAAATGGTGATTTTCCATGGCTATGTTAAATAACCAGATGGTAGTTATAGTCTTCGTATTTACCGCACTTACTGGTTTCGCTTTACGCATGTCTCGTCCCGAGAGGTGAAACCATGACACCTGGAGGTCTCTGCGATTGGTGTATGATCATGGCGGTGAGTGGAAAAGTTTGAAGGGACACCATGTTTTTGTCCACTCCTACACATACTGGTTGGTGGTTTCAACCCATCTGAAAAATATTAGTCAATGGGAAGGATTATCCCATATATTATGGAAAATAAAAATGTTTGAAACCACCAAGCAGCATATATCTTAATTTTCAACAAACTACTCTAGGCTGTCAACTATTGCCCATTCGTTTCTACAAAACCAGTGTTCTTACCTATAGCAGCGCCCCAAGACCGGGGTGGGAAACAAGAGAATCAATATCAGCTATTAAACAATTAACTGTGAGTATCAAATTACTATTAACTAAAACTGTTACATGTTTAATAGTAACTAAGATCATGTGTGTATATATATATATACAGTATATAATTATATATATATAATACATACTGGTTGGTGGTTTCAACCCCTCTGAAACATATTAGTCAGTTGAAATTAACTATTCCCAATATATGGACAGTCATAAAAACCATGTTCCAAACCACCAATCAGCGCTGGCCTTCGGGCTCCTTGGGCTCTTCCTTGGGCCTCGAATCTTCGGGGCTCCCTGATTTATAGGGGCTATATGTAATTTTATAATGTCACTTTAATGCAATAATAAGGAGCCTCTGAAAAAATGGCATTGGCGTTTAATGAACCATTATGATAAATTGTAAGTTTAAGTTTCAGTCACTTTACTGCAATTTATAATGTGTTTGTTTATGGATAATCACAATAAACGATAAAGTAGAGATCATGAACAGATTTTGGAATGAGAACAACAAAGAAAAATGGGATAACCATCATACTCCATCTGATTTGGAATTAACGATTGAGTGTTAAGGAATATTAAGCATATATAATAATATAATATATACATATATATATATAAAACATATATATATATATACATATATATATATATATATACATATATATATATATATATATAATATACATATATATATATACATACATATAATATATATATACATATATATATACATACATATATATATACATACATATGTATGTATATATGGAATAGGAAGACAATTGGGCCAACATTATGAATAGTTTACGTAGGATACTGGTCAATAGTTGAGTATCTGAGAATACTTTGGAAACATATTGGGTACCCCTTTGGACCAAGGGGGTTACTTCGAAAAGGTGGACCAAAATCTGTGGTACTGGCAACAAATCTGACCAATCATACCCAATTGTTGTTGTTGAAATGCCCATTTGTTTCCTTGGTTCACCTTAAATCCCTTCAACATCTGCAAAACTGGTACAGTAAAAAAACATAAAAATAAAAAATAAACACCATTAGGATTATGAGCCAGATTCATTGTGATTAACAATGATGAGTAATTATGATCAAGGAATCATAATCCTAATCATAATCATCATCTGGTTGGTGGTTTCAACCCTCTGAAAAATATGAGTTCGTCAGTTGGGATGATTATATATATATATATATTCCCAATATATTGGAAAACTAAAATTCATGTTCCAAACCACCAACCAGTTACCCTCTGGTAAACTAACATAACTATGGAAAATCACCATTTTTAATGGGAAAATCCACTATAAATGGTCATTTTCAATAGCTATGTTAAATTACCAGAGGGTATTCATTAATCTTAAAAAAAAATACCGAAATCCTGGATTTTTGAAGTCCGGCCACGGAGGCTTCAAGGCTCTTTCCCGCAAGCGTTCCAAGGCCGCTTTCCTGGGGGCCGGTTGAGAGGTGGTAAACATCGGTTATCCTGGCATCCTCAAATGGTGCAGGATGGTAACGCAGCCACTGAATTTGATGGAAATTCTGGTTGTAGAACCTTGAAACATCTCTGGAAATAAAAAAAGAAACATTGGCCAGAGCCGTTTCCTTTTTGATTGCAAGAATCCGAGATGTGAGCTATCAAAATCCAACATATAGGAAGATTGTAATACCAGATTTGGTGATTGAAATCTATCCAAGCTAACTCCAGATCCAGGTTTGCAAAAATGCCACATTGATGTACTTAGAGATGATGTTCCCAATTAAATGCAAATTTATAGGGTATTTGATGGGATTTCCCATTGTCATGTTTGATTACCAGAGGGTATATCCCAATTTGTCCAACATTTCCAATGATTGCTGATTCACATCCCCTTCTTGTTGGTCAAAAGTCGGGTTCCCCAATCCCACACTGCTTTCTGATCCCGCGAGGGTTTTGATTCCACGGTCCACAGTCAACTGGATGGCAATCAACACAAAAAGATTCTGAGCATCAACAAAAATCAACAAAAATATGGCAAATATGGATTCTGACACTGAAGAAAAAGAACACTCGAGGAAATTCTGACGCTCAAAAGAATCTCAAAATTCTCACCATCATTGCAATATTGCGCATCATTGCGGGGGACCACGTCGCCATGGCGCTGTTTTTCGGAGAGCTTGGCATTCTTGGTGCTTTTGGAGTCCTGGTGGATGGGAATCCCCAAAAATTTAGGGCATATAATTCGCCAGGCACACAAGAGAAATATATGGAAGATCAGCATTTTGAACAGGTTAATAGTGGTTAATAGTGGTTAATAATGGTTAATAGTGGTTAATAATGGTTAATAGTGGTTAATAATGGTTAATAGTGGTTAATAATGGTTAATAGTGGTTAATAATGGTTAATAGTGGTTAATAATGG
>Ga0126342_10003934_pt1 | contig 24958 bp, 14 predicted proteins | sample Cyp1metagenome_FD_92528 | JGI IMG/M metagenome (GOLD analysis project Ga0126342, IMG submission 92528) | Coral microbial communities from Lord Howe Island, Old Settlement Bay, Australia - Cyphastrea 1 metagenome | ecosystem: Host-associated > Invertebrates > Cnidaria > Coral ...
TCACCACATGGTGAAGTGAAGAAACCAATCAGAAAAAATGTCGCGCTGATGACGACGCCTTTGGCTGCTGGCTCTGGGTTGCCTGAGGCACTGCCTTTTGCAGCTCCTGGGGTCACGATCGTGGTTCGCAAGCTGAGAAGAAACCAGCAGATTTCCCTACTGGTGCTTCTTATGCATGTAAATATGTAACATACATGTGCATGTATGCACAGTTGTAGGCATCAACGACTGTAGCAGACTTGTGTTCCCATGAATGTTCACTACCATGGAGCGTTTGAAGGGCTCTCATGATGATGGGTGCCTGAGTGCATGACGTCCCAGCCATTGGAGAGTTGCTACAAAGTGGGGCCCCCGTAAACGAAATCGCAAAGTTGGTGAACACAACTCCAATTTCACTATGGTTTACTGCGTTTACGGTACTTAACTAATCTTAACTATAGTATTCATGAGGTTTATAAACCATGATAAACCAACATATTTTCATCACGTTTTTTGGGCCTTACCTTGTAGAGATCCGGTGCCATTCTCCTGTGGCTCCCGTTGCTTCTCCAGCTGCTGACATGTTTGCTTCATCTCCTGGGCAGGTTTCGGCATGTTCCAGCCAGCCACGTGCATCATGGCACCAGGCCGGGTAAACCATTAAAATAAACAAAGATCATCAAACATATATAACATATTTATCATATTTTATATTCTATATATATAATGTACGCATATAACTGGGTTTATAACATGGTTAGTATCTCTCATAGCATTTCAATCCGCAAATGGGGACCTGTCAGACTTACTTCCCTTCTCTGCATCCATGGCATCCCAGGCACTTTGGTCAAACGTGGCGATTTTTTGTACGGTTAAGCCACAGCTTTCATGAGTCAAACAAACACATATTTAATTGAGCAACTGAGGTCACAACTACATTGGTAACTGACCCATGTGTTTTTGCTGCTTAATTCCATTTGTTTAAGACCAAATCCCGAAAATTTTTAGACTCCCATCCATTTTTCTTGACCATAGTAAGTGGGAGTTGCCAAAAATAACACAGGTCAATTTTCGAATGTGTTCCAGGTCCAATGTTCAATGTACCCCCTGGTAAACTAACATACTGTAACTATGGAAATTGGCCCATTTATAGTGAATTTTACCATTAAAACAGTTTGCGAACTTGAAAATGGTCATAGAAATAGTTGATTTACCCATTAAAAATGGTGATTTTCCATAGCTATGGTAGTTTACCAGAGGGTAAATCCTGCCGTTTTTTGAGGTCAACTGCCGTTTTTATCCGTATCGATTTTTCGAGGCACCATTGGACACCAGTCGTAGGAATTTCGATCGGCTGGGATGGTTCCCCCCCGATTCCAAGTTGCTGAAAATATGGCCTCAATTATCCTGCTATAACATGCTATAACTAGTTTGATACACCATAAATCCTTGTTAAGCTACAACCACCCTAAACACTGGATTTAATTGGGTTGTATAGTAATATATAGTAATATTCAGTTTATTCCATTTATCCCATTTGGGGTGGGTAAAGACCGTATTCGTCATGGGTTAAACCTGTCGTTGCAAACCCATCTATGAGTGGACAAAAACAAACAAACATACTTCTGGGGCATATGTTATATCCCAATGTCTCGGGTTTAACTTCTATGGTACTCTACCCATTGAAAACCATCAACAATCACCCACTGTTCACTCAATATATCACCGTTATAACCACGGTTAACTATAAACAAATACCATGTTAACTAGAACATGTTATATGACCATTGTATTTGGCTGAATTACAATACAGTAATTAATTCACTATATAGCCTGAAACTAGCACGTTTAATCATTTCTTATCATACGGCTATTTGGGAATTATTCCCTTTACGAATCACTGATCATTCCAGGATTCAAGGATTCCGTCACGGCGAGGTCATATATATATATTGCAATTCATCCAGATGAAATATAACGATACGGTTCACAGTAATCAACCAAAACCAAAACATCATTGTACATAATATGTGTATATATATATTATAGTGTTTTATAATGTTATAATATATATTATATATATATGTATATCAAAGCACCATTATAAACCAAAACCATTATATAACCATGAAACAGAATGGTTTATCTTGGTTTTTGCATCCCCAGTTAGAGGTTGATCCATGGGTGAAAACTTACTGGTGCGTTTTACGTAGGGAATGGATGGGAATGGGGGTTGCTGGGATGATCATTAATAGTTACCCTCTGGTAATTTAACATAGCTATGGAAAATCACCATTTTTAATGGGTAAATCCACTATAAATGGCCATTTTCAATAGTTATGTTAGTTTACCAGAGGGTAGTCATTATATATAGATCATTCCCTCATCCCCTACTAAGGTAGAATCGTATAAACAGATATCATACGAAAGGCCTAAGTATGGATATGATTCTTACAACCCAAAATGTAGCCTCTGGTATATTAGCAGTTCGACCCTGGCAGTCATCGGGCTTGGAAGACTAGTTTCCATTCAAAATGGCTGATGAAAATCTCAGTCAGCATGTAAAAAAATACCAGGGGGTATCACTGATTATCAATGATATTTCAGATATTATAACTGGATTATATCACTGATATATAGGGGCTAATATTGACTAAGCACCAGTATAATCCCCGCATCCCTGGAGAGCCCAGCATGGCCCAGCTCCCGCCATTTCCGTACCTCCAAATGTCGCCGTTCTTTCTCCAGCTCCCCCTGCAGCTCTGCCAACTCCTGCCCGTAGGTGAGTTTCTTCGCATGAACCAAGCAGAAGCTGGTGGAAAACCCTGGACAAAACTATGGGGAGACCTAGGAAACACAGGGGAAAACATATATAGTTAGAAAAATGAACGGAACGTATTGGCAAGAAGTAGCGGGGCCAAGGGAAACACAACAGAATCCTGGAAATGTATGGGAAAAATAAGTATAACCAATACAACTAGGGGAAAACAAAGGAACAACCTGTGGATGGGAACATTGCAAGCAACAAAGGTGGTTGATGATGGTTGATGAGGATATGCTAAGCAACTCCAAATATGTGGGCTAAATGGCTAAATCCAAAACTGATCCTTATATCCTGGTTATATAACCAACAAATTCGAGTAACAAACACATCAACATCTTCCACGGGATTCAAAGGCCGGGATCAAATCCTTCGACAAAAATGTGATGTTGGCCGGGCCGTTCAATTCAACATCGAAGAAAAAAACAGGATCTGCATCAAGAATCATCAACACCGCAGGCAATTTCTATGACCAAACGCTGCTTTGACGCAAGAGACGGGTCAGATGAACGGTCAGATCCCAAAATGCTTGGGATTTGAAGCAAGGATGGGACGACCTAACATGGAGAAACGCATGATGAATTGAGTATAGAAATCAATGATACACGTTCATGTTGAAATCAACTATGATTATGGAACAAACAGACTTGAAAATGCAGTTCAAAGTAAAACAACATAGCAATTTGAATGTATATCACTGATTCAAGCTGTAATCATGGAGAGTGAACAGAATTCCCGCATGATGATTGGTCAATCATAAAATGGCTATGGGCCAGCAGTCATGTCCATGCCTGAAGGACTCCCACAACCGCCGAAACCTGTTGCCAGAATAGACTATATCTAATGGCTTGTCATTTACCCACATTTACCCACTTTGCTTTGTTTCATCTTTATGCAGTGCAATCTTAGTGAAAGTTAGTGAGAGACCAGTACAAGATAGAGATCCAGCAATAAGGTTGCTGTTGCAGCTGGCAGGAAGCTAGTTATAAACCAATCCACATTATGTGATTAGCTATTACTTAAGGTCCATGTTCAACCCCAAACCTAAGATTTTCGGATAAATCTTTAGTAGTTCCTGGGTCCTATTGATTTTAAGTATTCCCCAAATGGGTCCCGATAAAACCCCCTTTTTGACCACTGAAAACCACAAGCAATCCGACAACTTCCCATCAAGCCTGTGCCTGTTGCTTTCGCGCAGCTGTCGCCTCACAATTTGTGGGGTCAGCTGGACATACATTGTAAAGCTACATCGTTTGTACCCTCCGTTTGTACCCGTAACAATTGGCGTTTTGGCCCATCATTTTGGTACCTTTACCAATGTTTAGGGGTACAGACGGAGGGCTAGCTAGACACAATATTGATCTGATGCATGTAGATATGAATGGTATCGATGTATGTATCTATGTATATATATATATATGTGTATGTATGTATAAATGTGAGTGAACAGTATTTACTCTCTGGTAATTTCATAGTTTGCTACTGAAAATGGACCATTTAAGTCCATTTATAGATGTTTTACAAATCATAAACGGCCATTTTCCATAGCTATGCATTCCATGAAACCAGAGGGTAACCATCATACATTCCATGAAATGCCATCAAATCCCCTGAAATCCCCTTTAAAAAAACATGAATTCCCACTATAGCAATGTATTAACAAATCGATGAAATCACCTAAAAATCCCACTCATTGCTGAGCTCCAACTTGAGCGTCGCTTGTCGTCAGCCTCCAGCTTCTGAGCCTCTGCGGCAGCCACCTGCGGCGGCCACTGCACCATCTTTGATGTTCTTTTTTGGGATCTTCATCCCCTCAAAACAGGCGATAGTTCATATAATATGTATAAATATATATATATATATATATATACATATGTACATATTTATATGTATATGTTTTGTAGATTGGGAAACATATGTTCCTTGGGGATTGAAGTAATTGTGTTCCCAATGATTCAGTAGATTTCTGGCATTCTGCCCGGCTGATTTTCGGACCCAGATGTGCCATGGGATGAACGGGGCATGGTCATGTTAGCATACTTTAAACATCATGACTGGGATGCTTTGGAATGGGTATATATATATAATTATATATACAGTATATATATATATATCTATCTGTCTACATTGATGAGGGCATGACCATCCCTCAATATGGGTATGTCAAAAAGAATACATATTCTGAATTGCATATAAATGCTTTGGCAACGCATATCTAGAGGCCCAAATAAAGCCCTTGTTGAATCGCCTAATTCCTTTTTGGGAAATCCTGTGGACCAAACCCTGTGTCCAAATCTTATTTTTGGACAAGTCAACTGAGGCTGCACCCTTCATGGGTTTGAAAAAACAGTGCCCCAAAATGTCTTGATTGATAATCATTGTCCCTATGAAAATTGCCAACAATAAACCTCCGATTGTGGATGATGCATGTCCCGTCCATGAAAAAAAAACTATCCTTGGGCGTATCAAGTTTACTACATTACGACATTGTGCCTCAAACATCCTCAAACTATCATGATTGATCATCCTTTACCCCATGGAAGTGACTAAGCATGGCTATTCTTAGTCTTAGCCGTTATCCTTGAATAAACACACCTCTCTTCCAGCATGACTAAAAGGTGCCTCTTTTCTCAGATCTTGCACTTGAACCTGGCAACAAGGGAACCAGGGGACATATGGACATGTGTTTGCACGTGTAATATGTAGTCTCTTCCCCCTTTCCCAAGTCATGGGGGTACCCCAAGTCATCCAAAATTCACTCAGTTTAGTAACGTATTCAAAACCCATGGTGACTTGGGGATCACCCATTTTGGAAAATCTCCATATATACCCTCTGGTAATTTAACATAGCTATTGAAAATGACCATTTATAGTGGATTTTCCCATAAACAATAGTGATTTTCCATAGCTACGTTAAATTACCAGAGGGTACACACTTTGAGTCCGTCCTAATAGCTCTAGATCGTGCTCGCTGTTACACCTATTAGGCTTGTGTCAATACACACTGTGCACCAGGAGTCGTACCTTCAAATTTTGCTGTTGCTGCTCCAAAGCTGCCACGTCCTGACCCATTTTGGAGCTGCCACGTGAGCTCCCTGTGGTTTTCCATTGGATCCGGTATGATGCAGTTGTGACATACCAAAGGATTGAAGAAATCCTGCACCAGTTGGGATTCCTAATGGTAACTATGAAACACTGGCACTGTATAATGGGATTAAAAGATATTAAAAGGTGATGTTTACCATCTACCAACTGGTGCAGGCTTTCTTCCATGCACAGTATCAGCGATGATTTCTGGTAGATTGACCGATGTTTGGTTCATATCTTTTTTTGGGTATATGCGGGTAACATGTGGTGGCTCTGAACCATACAGGGAGCCCGGTGATACGATCTCGTCGCTCTAGATCAATGGAGTTGATACGAGTCAGGTTGTTCCTTTGCAAAATTCAGTCTGTTATGGGAAAATGGGGGGCTTCCCAAGACATTGGTAGTTAGTTCACTGAATGGAAAAAGGTCGTGGGCATTTGTCAGCTGTCCGACCCCATTTTGCCCTGCTTTTTATGGATGGAAAGGGACTGCTGATGGATCAATCCTACACCTGGGCACCATTGGAACTCTCCATTTATTCGAACCCGTTCCATTTAATAGCAATGATTTAATAGCAAACTTAAAGTACTCATTCTAGTTCTGAAACCTGCCATCAGTCTTTCTGTACCAAAAATCCACTGGTTGAGTAGTAGAAACCAAGATCTGTCGTCGCAGATTTCAAAGCAATCTTGATACAGACCTGCACCGGAGTTTTGCAAAAGTCCTGTTGTTTTGTTGGGGCAACTAGGTTTCCCCACCTTCCAGGGCAGATATGATACATGGATAAGAAGGCTGTCCAACATGTTGGCTGTTGGCTTCAGTCATGGACACCTTGGATGATATCCATAGACATGAAATGATCAGTAAATCTCTAACTTCTACCATTTTTGTGGTGTTCACCGTGTTCGCCTTGGTCATCCTTGGTCCATCTCACTATTCTCATGTTCATCCCCCATGATTTATGGCAGCAACAGGACGGCTAGCAAGTGCTTCTCAGGGAAAGTATATGTTATGTGTCTGACGAAACCGGCTTCTCAGTACTTTGGGGCTCTGGAGCATCGAATGAGCATCGAACATCGAACTATAAAACGTTAAAACGTTAACTATAATAAACGCTGAGAAACTTGGTTCGCTAGATGCATTTTTTTGCAGAATTTCTCACGTTTCGTGGGGATCCATGGGGATCTGGCAGTTCAGCATCAGCCCCAAAAACCATCGGCTTCTCCCCAAGACCACCTCGTTGGAGACTCCCTTGGGCGACCTGTGGAACCAACATCTGGGGCCCACATTCGATTTGGGAAAATCTATTGGAATTGGGAGAACAATTTGAGGGAAAAACAACAATTATTGGGAAAATCTATTGTTCACCTAATTTGGAATTGTTCATCCAATTGGAAAATCGATTGGACGCAACAAAAATTGGGTGAACATGGAATTGGAAACCATTATATTTCAACGGCTATGATTGGTTTTGCTGGTCAACTTTATGGCTGAAACCATGGCTTTCTACCCAGTACATATTTTTGGGGGATCCGGTTTTGATGCTTCCTTAACCGAATTCCGGGAAAACTATATGTTTGTGCAAACTTACATATGTATCATATATATATTATATGCATGTATACATATATATATGTATAAATACTGAGAGCGATACAATGTTCGACCCCAAAAATAGCTAAGTTGGTTTATAGGTACAACAAAACACAAGAAATACAAACTAAATATTACGGTGGTGATATTGTATCTACATTTGAGTCGGCTTTCTAAACCAGCTTGTGACTAAAGGTGCCCACTTTGTATGTGTGTATATATATATGCATATATATATAGTGTATTCTTATATCATCTATCTATGTATATGTATAATATATATATATTGTATTCTTATATCATCTATGTATATATATATATATTATTATATATTATTATACATACTTCATAAACATTTATTCATTGTGGAGAACTGTCCCACTGGTCCACTGCCCGTCTTCGGTCTCCCCACTTTTTCTCTGTCGCTCCCAGGAGCTGTTCTCTGACCTGTCGTGCGGGATGGCCTGGGTTGGTTTAAGGGAAAATCTACAGGAAACCATGGTTTTGACCATCAAATTTGATGGGCTTTCCGGTTCCAATTTTCCCATCATCCAATTCTATGAAAAATGGAAAGGTTGGAACATTATGTAGAAATTTCATTCATTTTCCTCAATTTTCCTCACTTGAAAATGTGTACATACATGCATAGATGTGTACATACATGAATAATATTGAATGTGTATTTAGTATTATATTATATATATATATACGATCTGTTATCTTATAGATAAGCAGATATATCCGTGCTGTCACATATGCCACTATGCCACTGAGAATGGACTCTTCATGGAAGCAGTGAACTGAGCTTGGTGCTGTGAACTGCAGCCAAATATACATTCCGTTTTGGTATGATATGTATATATATAATCATATATATATAATCAAATATATATATATATAATTATATATATAATTATAAATATAATTATAAGTATAATTATAAATATAATTATATATATATATATGCAGAAAGTGAGTCAGAGATTCACTCTCATAACAATCCCAAACAGGTTTCAATTGAACAACAATACTAAACATACGCACATCAACAATTTCACATGCAAACAAAGAGAAGAAATAAATAGGCATCAACACATACATCATAGAGATGAATAAATAAACTATGTATTCATACTTAAAAATATTTGTGAATATTTACAAATATAGAAATACACACATCAAATACTATATGTAAATATATGAACTGGTTGGTGGTTTCAACCCAGCTGCGATTGCCCAAGTGCCTACCAGGGGTGCAGTAGTTTTCACCGAACGTTGGGCCGGTAGTGTAAGGCAATGGTTTCTGGGACTTTCCCTTTTGACATCGGTGAGACTCCTGTTGGTTCTCGATGCAATTTGGTGTGCAAGATGGAGATTTTTGATTCTGCGCATGATCATCATGTCCTTTCGATGATTCCAGGTGGACTTCGATTTGCCTACAATGGTTTTTTGGATGGGGGTGCTTTCCTTTTTACTATTTTAGGCTGTTTGTTCACCCGACAGTTTCCTTCTCCATGCTTTGAGATGGATGAAGACACCAAAGTCATGGAGCATTCTCCGCCATCATGGGATTCGCTGCACAGGGTGATCGAATTGTGCAGTGGCATGGGTGCATTAGGTCATGGTGCGTTGGCTATGGGCTTTCAGAGTGTGGTTGGTAATGACGTGAATGGGAAGATGTCAGACATGTTCTCCAGGATGTCCTCCATCCCTAGTGTGACGGGGGATATTTGCAATACTGATGTGCTGTTTGATGTATGGAAGCATGGAGGTGGTGCGCACACAGTCACAGCTGGCTTCAGCTGCCAGCCCTTCTCATCACTGGGCGACCGCCGAGGCCAAGATGATGCTAGGTCCAAGTCCCTGCAATCCGTGTTGTCAGCAGCTTTTTATCTCCAGTGTTTCATTTTAATCCTTGAGTGCGTGGCACCTGCTGGAACCAACCAATGGGTGCAACAAGAATTGCAGCATTTCCAGGATGTCACAGGGTTTGTGTGTACCCAGGTAGTCCTCAAGCTCGATGATGTGTGGCCATGTCGCCGAGAGAGATGGTGGTGCATTTTATCGTCACCAGTGATTGGATGTATCCCGATCGATCCATGGCCTGTGTTACCCACCATTCCGTCAATTGACCATCTTATTCCCTTTATTCATCTTTGGGCTGAAGGTGATGAAGACAAGTTGGCTTTGACTCATGATGAACAGATTGCGTTTGGGGTTTGTGATGGGTCCTACCCTAAGTATCTGATGAATACCAAGGGGACGGCCCCATGTGCCCTCCACGCCTGGGGGTCGCAATTGACAGCATGCCCATGTGACTGCAGGAGTGCTGGGTTATCCACCCATCGTCTTGAAACAAAAGGTCTTTTTGGACTTCTTGTGAGAAGTGCTGACAATGCTGCAGGTGAATCCACCATTCGCCATGTTCATCCGAATGAAGCCATGATTTTGAATGGAGTTGACCCGGTGTTGGATTATGGACCCAATGTGAAATTGACTCTTTCAGCAGTTGGACAGCTGGCCAGCCCGCTTCAAGCACTTTGGATTTTTGCTGCAATTGCAGCAAAGCTTGACAAACTCCAATTTGGACATGTCACTCACTCGGTGATGGCACACTTAGAGGCGTACAGGTCCTGGCTTGTCATGCGAAGTGGATTGGTCTGGCCAAGAGAGATTGAGCTCATTTCCGATTCCAATTTGCTTGCTTTGATTGCGTACTGGAAACCACTCTCCAAATGGTCTCTTGGGGAATTGATGAATCTGTCTGATTGGCAGCCCTTGTGGGATGGCCCCATGAGCCTTGCTGCCATCTTGGACCACGTAATTAAGAGATCTGCCGGTAGCATGACTCCAAAAATGCCTGAATTGAAGCAAGCACCTCAGGAGCCTGACACTGAGGAAGATGTCGACATGCCAACACCTTGGCTTGAAACTGTGAGGGTTGACCAGACGTGTGCTGCAATCCCAGCCCTGCAATGCTCCGAAGGTCAGATTGCAATCTTTGTTCATGATGAGACTCCGGTAATTTTTACTGCTCCTGCTGGAGTTCAGGTTGCTGAGTTTCTTGCTGCCCACAATGCATTGACAGGTCGTCCTGTTGTTGGACCCATCACTTTGAATGGTCACGAGGTTGATGCACTGCATGTCATTCAGCCAGGCCAACAGTTGATTGTACAGTTGCCACCCATTGCACATGAAGCACAGAGTGAACCAAGGGAACGCGGGCCACTCCCAATAATGCCCGTTGGACAGCCGGATGCCCTTGAAGGGGCTGCACCAGATGGCCAATCAGATGTAGTGATGCCAACTGAGATTGATGCATGCCCACCAACAGCTCTGTGGAATCCTCCGATCCCCGAGCTGCAACAGGCAAATGCTGACCATCACCCGGTAGGCGAGTCCAGGTCTGATGCCATGTTTGTTGGAAGCCCAATGATCAACCAGTCTTGGATCTCTGCGGCACCGCTGTTAGCCTTGTCTGATGAACAGTTTGTGAAACTCCCTCTTCCTCATGTGTGTGATGTGGGGCAGTTGTGTTCGCTCCGAAGCCAGTTCATCCAAACCGCTGACAGAATTCAAATTGCTGCCAAGCAAGGCTTTTACCTTGCTGATGATGAGATCAGGTTTCATTTGGTTCAGTTGCAAAGAATGGCTATTCAACATAGGTCTCGACATCATGCCTCTCCCCGGCTTGTGTCCATGATTGACCCCCTGCTTGCTTCAGGATGGATCCGTGATGATGGCCCTTCATGTGCTCAGTGGGCTGCAAACCACCCTGACACACCGACTGGAAAGGCAGATCTCATGTCGGTCTTCCAGGTTGATGGCCATTGGGTACCAGTGTACATATCGGTGGTTGGAAACAATTTGGTTTTTCACACGTGGGATGAACCTTGCAAATCACATGACCAACTGAACTGTGTTTTCCAGAAACTCAGTCAAGGGTTTGGATTTCCTGCCCCTGTGATCCACCGTCAACACAGAATGTTTTTCACATCCAACCTGTGCGGTGCCCTTGCGATTGGTTTTCTCCATCACGTTTTGTTGGGAACTATGCTGCCATCAACGCATGCTGAGACACAAGGCATTCATGCTGGAATGAATCACCACTTTCATGCTGCCCTGCAAGAGAGCAACATTGCCCTGCGACCATGGATTTGGGGAGCGGGTGACTTTTCACCCCAGCCACTTGTGAGTACGGAAGATGCACATCACAACAGTGGACCTACATCGGCTGCCACGGTGGGTCATTTGTGTCAGTCTCGTGAGGCCAGGCTTGATCTCATTGCAGAGCATGGTTTAGCACTTGCAGATGATGAGGTGCGCTTCCACCTGTGTGAAATCCTGAAGGAACAGCAACAGGTCCCACATGCATCGGGTGATGGTATCCGATTTGTGCTCATGGAACCTCTGTTGTATACCGTGTGGGACTCTGTTGGTTTGCAATTGGCAGAGAGTTGGATCAGAACGAATGCCCACTTGTGGACAACCAAGTTCAACATCATCTCCGCGTTTTGTGTTGACCAGCATTGGATTCCCATCTGGCTTGTTCCCAATGGTCCCACCTTGCAATGCCACCTGCTTCATCATGATGTTTCCTTTGATGCTCAGCTTCGCCCAGTCATTGATGTGATCCGTAGTAGCCTTGGTTTTGAGTCCCTGGTGCTGCATTTCATCACACCCTGGCTCTCTGACCATCACTACTGTGGGGTAATGGCTGTTAGTTTTTTGCAACACGTGGTTTTGGGATCTCCCCTTCCTGATTCAGTTGATGACTTGCGTCACCTTCACAATGATTTGCGAGCAGGCTTTGTTGCGGCAGTTTACTGTGACAGCACATGTAGATGCCCAGCTGTCTGGGGTTTTGGACCCTCGAAAGTTGTCAGTGATCTTGCCTTTGAACTGACGAAGAGAGGTGTCCCTGCAGATCGGGTCGAGCAAAGAGCGCAACATGTTGTCAAGCAGATAGGGAGTGAGCCGATTCAGCGTGCACTTGCTGGCAAACAAACATGGCGTCAGTTGAAAATGCTTGCGAACCAGGTCAAGTTGCAACTTGTGCAGGCTGATGAGTTGGCTGCCAACATTGCCAACACGAAGCAACAAGAGGTGACCAAGAAACAGAATATGCCAAAGATGCCCAGGGTTCCGCAAGTTCCTGCTGAGGTCTCTCTTGATCCCACCAAGCTCCAGGTCATGCCCGGGATGTTTATGCATCAGGGCCTACCCATGGCTCAGCTGACTGTGCAACAAATAGGACCAGTTTCAAGTGGCTTTGTTTTGATGACCATGGCAGAGGCGGAGCCCTATCTGCGTTCAGGTCGAATTGTGTCGAATGAGCCCTTGGCCCTGGTGATCTTTCATGGCCCAGACACCTCCATTCAGACTACCCTGCCACAAACTCAAGTTGCGGTTGCATGTAGGTGCACTGTGAACCAAGAACCAATTTTGGCAGATGCGACAGTCATTCAGATTGGCAAAGGTTTTGTTGAAAAGGCCTCACAGGTTGCAGTTGAACTGGAGTCCCTTGATGTCATTACTGTCAAGGTGCTGGTGTACAGAGATGAGCTCCCCATTGACTGGGAGGAATTCATCAGCTCTCCCATCAGACATTTGGTCAATTTCTTTCCTATGCTCAAGCGGTGTGTTGAACCCAATTGCACCTGTGACGCCTGGCATAACACTGAAGGACTGCCAGTCCAAGAAGTGCTGCTTGACGTCTGGCGTCGGCAATTTTTGCGCAATGGTTTTAAGCCTGAGAAAGCACCTGATGCAGACATCTTCTCCGTCTGCCTGCGTATACCAATGTGCCTGCTGACTAAGGTACTGACTCTCAGTGGCAACCAAGGTGTTTATGTGGAGCCCCGTACGCCCGACGGGCGTGAGGTCTTGACTGACTTTGTCGTGATTTGGACCCCAAAGCTGTCTACCAGAGAGCTCCAGCACCTTCGCCAGACCAATCCGGCGGTGACAGGACTTGCCCGTGTAGGTGAGAGAAAAGGGCTCCGTGTGCCAGCTGCCCAGGCACAAGCAGTCCATGCAGTGGTGCGCCCAGATACCTTGTATCTACCAGTGGGTCCTCGCAAAACCTTTTTGGTGGGTCCTTTCCCTTATGGATGCGACAGGCAAGCGATTTCCAGAGCGATGAAGAAAACAGGGTGGGAGGTTAAACCTCTCCAGCCATCCACCCCTGTTCATGGCAAAGGCAACGTGTGGCTCATTCAGGCTGTTGATGACCCACCGGCAAGTGTGATTTTAACATCGCATGGCGAGGTGATTATCTCAAAACACAGAGATGAGGAGACAGTGCCCAAAACAGCCTTGTCCAAGCCAGTAGGTGCTGCCTCAACACTTGCACTCTGCGGTGAGTCGGTACGCCACACCAAGACTGACACAGACCCTTGGGTCAAAGCAGATCCCTGGGGAGGTTATCGCCCGTCTGGTGATCAAGGTGTGCATACGACCCCAGCCACTGACAGCCTGAAGCAGCTTGAGACTCGTCTCTTTGATGCCATTGTTGAAAAACTGCCTGGAGGAACGCAAATGGAAGATGGAGCCTCAGACCGACTTCATCAACTCGAAGGGCAGGTTCAGCAGTTGATGTCCAAACACCAAACGCTGGAAGCCAATATGGTTGAGTTCTCACAGCAGCAGGGGAACCAGATTGCAAATCTGCAGTCGCAGATCACCTCACAGGGCCAGCAGTTTCATGGCCAAATGGAGTCGCAAGCACAAAGTATCGCTGCCATGTTTGAGAATCAAATGCAGCAGATCCGGGGATTGCTGTCGAAAAGACCACATGAAGCGACTATGGAATGAAGGTGGGGGGTGAGGCAGCTCATTGTCATCATTGCGCTTGTGCTCAATTGGTTTTTCAATGTTGTTGGCGATTTTGCTGCCTCTGTCCCCTATGGTAACAATGATGAAAAGGGTTTTCGCTGCAGGGGTAAGGCCGTGTGCCGTCCTACATCCTCTCGATGTACAAGTTCCAAGGTTTTGATGTGCATTTGGTGTCTTTGTTTTTTGAGGATTGGGGAAGCAAGTCATCCTGGTCCTGACAAGGCATCGCAGTTCACATTGGGGTATTGCAATCCTTCGGGATTAAATCACAAAGCACAGTATCTTTCGTCTCATTTGCATTGCGACATTTTGGCTGTTTCAGAAACACATCTATCAGCCAGGGGGATGCACCAATTCCGCTCCAGCCTGCGGTTTCATGCATCACAATACAAGTTTTGTGTGGGGGGTCATCCTGTTCCACAAGTTGGGTCCAATGGAGCTTGGAAAGGAGTTGCTGTCCTTTCATCTCATCCGACCAGGGGTATCGCAAACAGCTGGCCGTGCGAAGTTGCTGAGTCTGCTAGGGCGATGGTTGCTGCTTCCATTGTTGATGATGCCTGGGTTACCGGGGGAGTGCTCTACGGTGAACCTGATGGTCACCTGCACCCAGACCATCGGTTTCACAATGAAGTCTTGTTGCAACATGTGGCTGGTCATGTGTGTCACCTTACCAGGGGTTTTCGATTTGTAGCTGGAGATGTTAATGAGACGCTTGACTCATTACCTGCATTCCAACTCCTTCATGATGCTGGATTTCGTGATTTGCAGACCTTAGCTCTTGAACGTTTTGGCAAACCTATTGTGAACACCTGTGAGAACAAAACACGCAAGGATTTCTGCTTCGTGTCCCCGGAATTGCAGGATTTGCTGACTGATGTTGAGGTTTTTCACGATATCTTTCCAGACCACGTTGCATTTCGAGGCTTGTTTAAACCCTTGAGCTCACGAACCTCGGTAAATAAGTGGTTTATGCCGGCTGCTTTTCCTTGGCCAGTGCACTTTCCAGTAAATCCAGAGTTCTGGAAGGCGAATGACATGACTGCCACAGACAAGTATGCCAATTTGTGGAAACATGCGGAAAGCCAGGCTAGTGGGGTGATGCCTGTTCCTGTTTCAAAAAATGCCTGTGGACGGGGTCAAACTCTCAGCACCACACCTGCCAGGAGTTTTGGGACGGCCCCCTTGAAGATGTCAAGGGCAGGGGAATTTTCCCCCCATTTTCATGGTGCCTCTAGAAGACATGTGTTGTGGGTGCGGCAGGTACGTAGATTGCAAGCGTATGTGCGAGTCCAAAGCAGCTCGCAACCACGTAAAGAAGTTGACCAGCCTTCTCAAATGTGGAATGCCATCCTTCGAGCCCGTGGGTTTGATCCTACTTTCCCTGAGTGGTGGTCTGGCTGTCAATTTTTGACCAATGGAGCCCCTTTTACATGTCCTGTACATCCTCCAACTTGTAGTGTTGCAGTTGCCATGTTTGAAACAATGGTGTTGGCCACAAGAACGCTGGAAACCCAGCTCACTCGTGCTTCCAGACAGTATGCCAAGCTGCGTCGTGCTCAGAATCCCAATGTCATTTTTAAAGATGTCAAAGAGCCTGCGCCTGGTGGTCCTGAAGTGTTGGCTCGATCCCTTGTTGCCACGATTGAAGACATTGATGTTGCCCACAACATGCTCATTCTCGACACTGCCCAGGACTGGTCTGACCAACCAATCCTGTGTAATGGCACTACGGTGCCGGTCATCCATGCTGATTCTGATGGTATCTGGGTTCAATCGCTTGATGGCCTCAGCCCAGGTATGTGTCTCTCTCAGGTGCAGCTTTGTGGAACGGTTGAAGCCCTGTCGCAAGAGTTTCTTGCCACTTGGAAAGAAAGGTGGCAACGCCATACTGAGGTGCCACCTGACAGATGGAATGGCATCTTAGACTTTGCGCGCCAACACCTTCCCCAGGGTCATTTTGACTGGCCATCGGTTGATGTCCCAATCTTGAAGCACCTGGTCTCTTCAAAAAAGCCCACTACTGCAAGTGGACCAGATGGTGTTAGCATTGCTGACCTCAAAGCAGTTCCTGATGCGATGCTTGCCAATTTCTGTGAGATGTACAAGCAAGCGGAACACACTGGAGAATGGCCAGTTCAAGTAGTGTCAGGCAAGGTGTCATCACTTGCGAAGAACCCTGCTCCCAAAAGTGCCTTGGATTTCTGTCCGGTGACGGTCTTAGGCCTACTGTATAGGTGCTGGTCTTCACATCATGCGTTTCATGCCCTGCGGAAGCTGGATGGACTTTTGCCACCTGGACTTGCTGGTAGTCGGCCTAACCGCTTTGCTGGCCAGATCTGGGCTAGTCTTCTTTGGGACATAGAGCAGGCTTACTCCCAAGAAACTGATCTTGCGGGGGTTATTGCTGACATCCAAAAAGCATTCAATCACATTCCTAGGCTTGCAATTATGGAACTTTGTGCCTATATTGGTCTTCCTACACGCATGCTTCTAGGTTGGACAGGCGCCCTTGCGACAATGGCCAGGAGGTTTCAAATTCGTGATCATGTCACTGAACCGTTGCTTAGCACTACTGGTGTCCCAGAAGGCTGTGCTCTTTCGTGTGTTGCCATGATGGTCATTGACTGGACGCTTCATGCTTGGTTCAAGTACATGATGCCTCTTGCCCGGCCTTTAACATATGTTGATGACTGGCAAGTTGTGACCACTGATAGTACACAGCTTGGTGCCATAATGGACAACCTTGTCCAATTTGCTGATATGTTTGACCTTCTGCTTGATGAGCGCAAGACGTACAGCTGGGCCATTTCAGCAACTGGCAGGGCTTTTGCACGAGGACAAGGGTTTGCAGTTGTAGCCAGATGTAAGAATTTGGGAGCGCATGTTCAATTCACGCGCCAGCACACAAACTCAAACCAGATTGCAAGAGTTCAGCTACTCCAAAATGTTTGGCCCAAACTGAGGCTTTCAGCTAGCCCCTATTCACAAAAGCTTAAAGCCATCTTGATGACTGCCTGGCCCAAGGGCCTTCATGCCATAGCAGCAACAACTATCAGCTCACAGTGGTATCAAACCTTGCGTGCAGGCGCCCTCAAAGGCTTGCGGGCTGATGGAGCAGGGTGCAACGCACATATTCACCTTGGCCTGATTGAGAAATCCAACCACGACCCTCAGTTTTGGTCGATTTTGCAAACGTTTTGGTTCATCCGAGACTGTGGTTCCTCGGTGAGTGTTGAGACCACTCTTGCTGAACTTGTTAGTGGATCCAGTAACATCCCTGACAATAGCATTTGCTCTACCCTTCTCTCCCGTCTCCAGACCCTGGGGTGGCATGTGACTTCTGAGGGTCAGTTACAAGATGACATGGGTGAGTTTTCTCTTTTCTCAACTTGTCGCCAAGAGCTTGAATGTCGAGCCTCTCGTGCCTGGCAAAAGGTAGTGTCTGCCGAAGTGAGCCACCGCAAAGGCTATGGGGCGATGCACCGGGCGGATCCAGCTCATGTGCGATCGTGGCTTCGCATGCTGTCGAGTAGTGATAAAGCCCTTTGTCACAAAGTTTTGAATGGTGCTCATTTCACTCAAGATGTGCGCTCATTTTCTCAACCAGGAGCTTCTGCAGAATGCCTTTATTGTGGATGCACAGACAGTCGATACCATAGATTTTGGCAATGTGAGTTTTTTGCCGCCCAGAGAGCCCAGTTCCCTGAGTCCATGTGGTCAATGGTGCCGCAGTTGCCTGAAGTCCTCACGTCTTTTGGGTGGTCACTTCGACCGCACACAGATCATGCATGGCATACCATGTTTGCTAATTTGAGAATACATGAACCTGTGGTTTTTCATGCTCCCGCCACTGATGTCATTCACCTGTTCACAGATGGGAGTTGTGTTCATCAGCATGACGTGGAATGTCGATTTGCAGCTTGGAGTGTCGTTTTTGCCCCAGACACTGCGGATGCCACTGATCAATGTAGGATTGTTGATGCTGGAGTTTTACCTGGTTATTTGCAAAGTGCTTATCGGGCTGAAGTCTTTGCCATCCTCCGTGCTTTGGAGAATTGCAGATTTTTGGCCCACAAGATTTGTCTGTGGACAGACTGTGCTGCTGTGGTAAAACGTTTATCAAAATGCATTCGAGGAATTATCCCTCGTCCGAACAGTCCTCATGCAGATCTCTGGATTGCTATTGCACATCTGGTTGCTCAATATCCTGTAGGTCATGTTGGGGTGTTTAAAGTTGCTGCCCATAAGTCTGTTCATGATGCCTCTAATTGTGTTGAAGAGTGGTGCATTCGTAACAATGCAATGGCTGACCGTGCAGCAGTGCGAGCGAACTTTTCTCGACCGCAGCATTTTTGGGCTTTACTGGATGAACATTTGACTGCTTTGTCGTTTGTGAGGGAAGTATCTCGGCATGTGCAGCATCTCCAACTTGCCATCAGCAGAGCTCAGGTCAGGTATGCCGACGAAGTTGAGCCTCAGGTTGACATTCCACTGCCGGAAGCAGCTCCTGCGTGGAATTTGAATGTTTCTTTCGAGAAATTGCCCAGTGCCGCAGCGAGATGGTATGGCCAGGATGTGGTACGGCTATTGATTAGCTGGTTTCTTCAAAGCATCGATCCGGGATCTTCAGGGGTCATTTGGATTTCTAATTTTCAACTTTACGTGGACTTTATGCTGGCAACAGATGAACCAGGACCGGTACATTTTTCTAAGTGGACTGATGGTGCTTCGATGCCACTGTTGGGTTTGAGAAATGTCTCTTTTAAAACACGTGCCAGATGGTTCAACAAAGTTTTGCGTGAAATCCTCAGACATATGGCTCTTCATGTCCATACCGGATTTGGCAGGCCAGTTTCAGAGGCAATTGCGATGCATACAGGAATCTGGGCTCTCCCGTGGCCTTTGTGGAGGGTTCAGATCGTCGACAGATGGTTTAGTGAAAGGATTCCTATGACTGTCACACGTGGGGGACGCTGCCTGGACTCGCTTCCTTTGGCTGCAAGAGATGAGAGGTTTCCAGGGGTTGTCTTGACCTCTGCAGGTTTCTAGCTATGCCCAAGACGGGCTGGCATCGATGACCATGCCAGCGCGCAATCCAAATGGTGACAAATGGTGGTTTCAACCCCTCTGAAAAATATTAGTCAGTCGGGATGATTATCCCATATATTATGGGAAAAAAGAACACCAACCAGATGAAAATAATATGCACCACACCATGACCAACATCTCAAGGCCCGCGGTGAAAAAAAAAACTGCGGTGTCTGTCCCAACGCCTTGCCCTCCAAGCGAAAGAGCTGCATCAGAAGCGTCTGAGCCTTGGACCATCCCATCTTTGAAAAAATCCAATCATTTCCAGTTCTAATGGGTAAATATATTGATTAATAATTCATATTCTTAATATTTATTGATGAATATTGCTGACATATCTAATATGTGATCTTATTTGATGAATTAGGTCCAGTCTTAAGCCATCCAACTTTGGATAAACATCATCAACTAGTCATCAAATCTGCATCAAATTGTCATATGTTTTCGCGGTGTTGAAAACCCCCGGTGTTGAAAACCCCAGGTGTTCCGAACAACCAACTTGGTTGAAACTTGGCTTCTGAAAGCCAAGTGACGCTCACTCCATCACTAGGAGCTTGGGGGAGTTGTTCACCTCTGGCGAAAAAAAAGGGACCGAAATGTTCGGGGAGCCTAGAGTCAATAATCCCATCCTAACATTAAACAGGCCCTCAATGATCAATGATGTGGAAATCCCCTACTAAACCATGGTTTAAGAGGGTGTTTAATATGAGGGGGAAGGGATTCAACAAATGTTGCTTTGGGGAGATAGATGAGGTAGAGGTAGAGGATCCCGAAAAAATGTGAAAATTGACTCTGGAAGCATGAGCCTAAGAAGAGATGGAACAAAACCTTACAGTGTCCGGTGGAAAATTCCTTGGGACGTAGAGGTCGCCACTGGTGTTTGACCGCTGCAAGAGAACCTGGAGATGGTTCTGAGTTGATCCTCATTTCAGTCAAGATCTTGAGAAAACAAGGCGTGCTCCGCTGCACAGATCACCAATCACGGTGGATGGTCATCCTCTTGGAGGATTCTCAACATTTCATGGGATGGCCCCCCAAATTCCCATGCTGGAAGGACTGCTAGCTGCTAGCCATTGCTTCACATTGTGAAGCGCGCATACTTCGCGCGTGTGAGTTTTGCCGTTGACCATGTTGAAAAAACGTGCCTCGTACCCGAAACGGCCCCAGATATACGTCTTTTTTTTGGAAAAGGGGAATGTCAGCCGATTTCATGGGGAAACTTGATGCTCAACCATCGGATGTTTGCCCGCCACACTGACACCACATCTCCAACTTTTCAGCCGTTGCCTCTGATGCTCGCCAACTCCTGGCCGAGTCGGCGGCCCCACAGGATGACTCAAAATCAGCGTGCCAAAATTCAAGACCCGAATTTAACCCCGCGACGAGTAAAACATGTTGGAATTGCCAAGTGGATCCAAGTGGTGGATATGTCATCATCATTTCTTCATTTACCATGGACAATTTGGTTGGTGGTTTTAACCATCTTGAAAAATATGACTTCGTCAGTTGGGATTATTGTTCCCAACTGAATGGGAAATAAAATTCATGTTCCAAACCACCAACCAGCAATTTGGGTGTATATCCATGTTTTTCCATCAATGCCGCATTGCGCCCAATAGTTCAAGACTTGCAACTTTCCCGGACTTGGATGAAAATCAAGACCGGAAATCTGTGATGGAAAAAAATCCTGCCGGGAATTTGCCTTAAACCAGTCCAGCCATTATGCCATAGTGATTATTATCAGTTATGCTATGCTATGCCAGTGTTTTTGATGCGTAAGTCTTTTTGTTGTTTTTTGCAGTGAATATTCTGGACACCTTTAGCCCGGCTGTCGGACTTCTGTCGAGCCTGCCATTCCTTCCTTGCGGCTTTGGCAATGGATGCAAGCTCGGCCTTGGACGTTGCTGTGCCAATGTAGAAAGCGGGTCTATCCATGTTGGTGTGCCTGAAAATAAAAACAATGTCATAAACCACCCATTTGGGAATGGTTTATACCATCTATTTACAGTGAAATCGCGGGTGGTTTATTATTGTTTTACCCACATTATACCCCCAAATAGCTAGTTTTATAGGGAGACTGATGGATGTAGGATGTAGAGGCACACTATCTTCAGACAAACCCATCAATATACAATATTATACAATGTAGGGCCCCCAAATTATGTTTGTTGCTGTATAAACCCAAAAGATTGATGGGATTTGATGGTTGATTCGATGGTTGATTTAGAGGGATTTGGAGTTATGTTTACCAAGTTAGCTATCGTTCTGGGGGCCCCAATGTCTCTACACTCTGTTGGATATGATACAACCGTCCATATCCCAAGTTTTGCTGCTTACATGTCCGCTTTTTTTTTTGCTGATATCCAAACTGCTGATGCTTATATGATTATTTAGGACCATTTACGATGTGTTAAATCTCCAAATTTGATGATGGAATCAGATGGAATCGCGAGCCGCTAGACTTGATGTTTTTGAAAAAAGTTGGCTGGTCAATTCCCAATGCTGGCTCAGATCAGAAAAAAAGGCAGTTGATTCAATTTTCTTTCCAAGGGTCATTCATATGGTCATGGGTCGCCCCTAGCACCCGCATGGTCGTCTAAGAACCATAGGTTTGTGGATGTTGAATCCCCCAGTCGTTTTGACATGTTTTGACCACATCTTTCCACCTCTCTTCCCACAAACCCTGAACAAACCCCTGAACTTCGGCCACTTTTTCCACATCGCCTGCAAGCCTGACATCATCCAAGGCTTCCAAGGGATGTCATGATGGTCCAGTGGGGAATTGTTGAAACATCCCATTGTTCCCAATGATTATATTCACCATTTAAATCAAGATTAAGATCCATGAACATCCATGAACAAGATCAAATTCATCATACCTAATCAGCCAGCAGCAATTTGGATTCAATGGGTTTTAATGCGTTAAAGTGGAATAGTAATGGGTAATGGGTATGTCTGAAAATGGCTCGCATGCCCCCCCAAAAAAACACTGAATGCAAGCACTGATGATAAACCGTTTCACTAATTTAAGGGAGTCATAGACATTTGGGAATCATTTCCTGCATTGATAGACGGTTTATCATTGATTTTCTCAAGGAATTTCTCAAGCACTAATTTTCAGACACAGCAATAGACAATTAAACATTGATAGGAAGTTCCTGCATCCCAAATAGATGGCCGGGCCTCACCCCATCTTGTAAGAGATCTGAGACACGTCGGCCGCCTGGCACATGACATTGACATTACCCATGACGGATCCATGGTGCTGCTATATATGGTGCTCCATGGATCCCATCAATATACCCCCTTTATGTTAGCATATGTACCAGCACCATGGATCCTATGGGTTATGGCGTTGTTTTGATTTGTGATGAGGTAAGTTCATCGGTCTTGCAATGAAACATGAGGGGTTTTTACAGTAGTGGTTTATATGATATCCATGATTTGATGGGGTAAACAATTAAACAAAAGCACTTACCCTCTGGTAATTTAACATAGCTATGGAAAATCACCATTTTAGATGGGAAAATCCACTATAAATGGTGATTTTCCATTGCTATGTTAGTTTACCAGAGGGTAACTAACCATGGAGGATCACTGCATGACTTGTAATTAACTAGTAACTGGGATAACCCAGCTATAGCGATAGTTACGGGATTTTTCAACGCCTAGTCGCTCCCAAAACCCCAAATAGATCAAATAGGTGTGGTTGGCGCAACCTGTCATGATGAGACCTAATTCATTCCACTAGGATTTTGATTTACTCGCTTATTATGATCAATCAGCCCTATAATCCAGCATACTTAGGCTTAACCCCCATGTGTTTGAGATTTGTTAGAAGTGCTAAAAATCAACAGACCTAGGCATAATCCAGCATACTTAGGCTTAATACACCCAACATCACCAGAAAGTGCTAAAAATCAAATGACCTGGATGACCCGTGAGGAATCACACCTGGGTCACTCGATAAAAGGCAGGAATATCTCCAGGATCCTCCTTACTCCCCCCAAGTATATTGATGCTTATTAATAGATATATAAATAATAAATATAATATATATATATATACATACATATGTATATATATGTATATGTAGATATATACATGTATATGTATGTATGTATGTAAGTAATGTAATGTAATGCAATGCAATGCAATGCAATGTAAATGTAATGTAATGTAATGTCATGTCATGTAATGTAATGTAATGTAATGTATGTATGTATGTATGTATGTGTATATATATATGTATGTGTATATGTTATAATATATAATTATATATAATTATATATAATATTAGATACAACACACTTATATTCATGTATGTATATAAATGTAGATGTATTTGTAAATGCATGTATATATATATAATAATAATAATGACGAGGGTGCGGATCGTGTTTTCCTTTGGGGAAAAAGTTTCCGAAAGCTTTGGCTTTTTGGTGATGTTGACCTACAAGGCCGAATGAGGATATTTGTTGATGAGATGACATGCCCAACAATGGCTGTGTCCCAATGTTCACCCCAAAAGTCCCATTGGTCTGGGTAAATTATATATTATAATATTTCGCTAACCTGAATTAAGGCCATTTGGGGATGATTCCCCTTAACCATGATTCCAGGGTTCGGGAGAACAGTGAGGTCGTTATAGTTTACCCAGATTGGTGTATTACCATATTACCATTCCACTTCGTGTTTTATCACAGTTTTTTCGAACTCTTCGAAGACTTTTCGGGTTGACCATCCCAGATCAGTTCCCACCGAAGCCAGACCTTTGGGACGCCCGTGTCCATTGCGCCAATGATGGTCTGCCGTGGGACGACAGAGGATTTCAGGGGCCGTTGCTTCTGCCGAAACACGTCAAAGTAAGATACGTGTCTGAAAACATCTCAACACAGCTCAAGGCCTTTTACAACTGAGATGGTGGCTAGCAAGTCCCTTCAACTGGTATATCGTGGTATCCCATGTATATTGTATAACCGGGTAATAAACCAGTCATACTATCTGCCTTAACGGACCTCACCTACTTTCCTGGGATAATCCTCCAAGTACGATGCTTTCCTACGTCGTAGAAAAAAAACAAAAAGCGACGTTTTGACGTGAAGCTCCTCCCGGAGCCGACTGTGAAAAGCTCCGTTTTTTTTCAATTACCATCTGGTTATTTAACATAGCCATGGAAAATCACCATATTTTTAATTTCTATGGACCATTTTCCATTGCAAAAAATCAAGTTGATTAGTTTCAACATGTTTCAACCCATCCAGTTGGTTGGGTTTATTTTCTGGGTTGCTTCAAATCCCCTCGGGGATTCGTCGCCTCCGGTGGTGGTCGGGCTTCGTCGGCTCTGGGTACTTCATCCACCTGGCAAAGTGGGGCCCATAAAAAGCATAAAACGCAATTTTCAGAAAAAGCCACATAAGTCACATATGTATCAGGGTTCAGGTAAGGGGGGAGAAGTTGTGCAATGGCATTTGGTAGGTACAAAGCGGAATGCATAGGGTGCGCAACTACACAATGCAGTGCATGTTACTTTTTTTGCAACTACAAAATGAA
>Ga0126342_10003935_pt1 | contig 24956 bp, 15 predicted proteins | sample Cyp1metagenome_FD_92528 | JGI IMG/M metagenome (GOLD analysis project Ga0126342, IMG submission 92528) | Coral microbial communities from Lord Howe Island, Old Settlement Bay, Australia - Cyphastrea 1 metagenome | ecosystem: Host-associated > Invertebrates > Cnidaria > Coral ...
ATATATCTATCTATCTATCTATCGATCTATCTATCTATCTATCGATCTATCTATCTATCGATCTATCTATCTATCTATCTATCGATCTATCTATCTATCTATCTACCTATCTATATATCACATATTAGATGAATATAGCCCAATAGGAAGTTAGCAGTTGTATGAACCAGATATGAAGCACAGCATTTCGCCAGGATCTCCTTCCTCCAACCCAGCTCCACGTTGGAGGAGGATGTGGCCACCTGGGAGGTGCCGGGATTCTGCGAAAATCATGGGATTTATATGGATTTATGGGGACTTTATGAGAAGTTGATGCGGATTTTATGGGGGTTTATAGGGTTTATGGGGAATTAGATGGATTTATTGGGATGATATAACAGATTTATTGGATTTAAGTGATTTAAGCCTGAAATTCATGAGGATTGAGAGGTGATTTCAGGGGGAAACTTCTGGAGTTTTCCACCTGGAGAAATGTGGTAAACCGTGATAAACCCAAAAGTAAAACCAGCAGTTTGGGGATGTCTTGTACCACAGATTTCTGCCAAAGTCAGGGATTGTTTCTTGGGATTACCCCATAGATGGATTGGTGGAAAACCCCTGTGTTTGTGACAAGATAGGTGGATCTGGGCGCTTCAGTCATTGTATTTGTTATGGTTCCCCTACATTATCGTGCCTTGGAGATGAAAAAACCTGGCAATGGACATGGCAATGGACAGACATATCTTTGAATGGGCGAGTTTTCAGTGCCATGTTTGATTGTCGGAGTGGGTAGGGATCAAATCCATTCGAACCAGTAATCAGTACTTGATTTTTCTCATCAAAAAATAAAGACAGAGAGAGAGAGAGAGATAGCTGGATGGTCATGAGTCATGCCCCAATTCATAGAAGAAAATCATGGGTATCGCCTCCATCCCCTACTTTCATGTGGTTTCGTCAGTGTTGGAAGTCTAGGATGTTCTTCTGGCTTTGGTTTGACCAGATGAGACAGGTTGACTTTTTGTCGGCCTCCTTGAGTCAATTGAGCCTGAAAAGTTGTGATTTTGTGTCACTGGGCTAAGTATTTTGTTAGTCTTGTTTTAATGGACAAGCTAAAAGGCCTGGGGAGAATCTGCAGCGAAAAAAATGGTGGTGGAACATGAAACGAAAGTCCGAAAGGTAGAACTGCTTGGTACGGACGAACCTACACATAAAAATTTGCACACACACAACCGAGGGAACCTAAACTGCCGGGCTTACTGCTTAACAAAGCTTGCTACATAGCAAAGGAACACGATCCCAAGTAAGAAATTGCTCAGAAAGTCTGTCCTGCATCCATGCATAGGGGTCCCCAAAAAGACAGATCTCTTGTTCGAGGACGTGAAAAAACATTCGCTGCAACCCTGACGTTTGCCCACCCTAAAGTTGTGGAAGGGTGAATATTTCCATACGTCTATGTAGGTAAAAATGCATGTAGATGGATCATATATATTATATATATATGCATATCCCATTCAATATATTGTTCAGACGGGTTAGCGGATTTGATCCCTGCAGAGGGCTAGGAGATTTGATGCCAAGTTGCAGATAAGTTGAAGGTAACATCCCAGGCAATACAATGTTCAGAGGGGTTGGCAGATTTGATCCCTTACTGCATGAAGATAAGCTGAAGTTAATAGCACATTAAATATATTGTTCAAAGGGGGTGGGGGATTTGATCCCTTGTGAAGCTAAGTGGTGGGCGAATGTCCGGGTTAGAGACAACATGTAAAGATGATGATTCCAAGTTTCCAACTTTGTCAAGTGCTTCTTCCAACGCGAGGTGCATCGAGACCCCTCAGTGGTTTCGACCTTGGAATGGGGATTCCTAAGGGATGTTGATGAAAACGATGAAAAAATCGCGTTCGGAAGGCCCTGTTGATCCGCAAGATTGACACCGGAACCCCCGATCAATGGACCATGGGGTTTTAAAGCAATCGGTTTCCGGCGTCCGGTCAAAAAAAAACCTCAAACCAATCCAATGATATTAAGAAAAGGTGGTATGCATTATGATCCCCAATGATCAGACAAATCATGACAAACCACTGAGGTCCCTCATATTATATATAAATATAAAATTATAGCCATACAGGGAGGTACATGGGTTCAAGAGTTATAGATACATAAGATTACAAAAAGTAGAGATGAGCAACAAATTTGGAAATAGCGTAGTACTTTGCAATTTTTCATTCAGTACATCTAGATTTTAGGAGATAATACTCTTTAGAATCACAGATTGGCACCAAATCCTCTTAGATCTCAGCCCCATTGGAGTCGAACATGCCAAACACTGAGGTCGTCAGCGCCGCCTCTCCTCCCGCGCCCGGCCCGCCAGCGGGAGTGCCTGTGGTGCCTGCGCGCGCGCCTGGAGCGCCTGGCGCGCCTGGAGCGCCTGGCGCGCCTGCGCCCAAGGAAGCTCCAAAGAAGAAGGCTGGATGGAGGGATTTTGTGCTGCCCATATAACTTGGATTAAGTTGAAACAACTCCAATCACTATCAACAACTATGGTTAATGGCTTTGATTTGCTGAACTGGTATTCATGAGGTCCAAAAAAACATCTATTAGCCCACCTTGTATGGCCTTTTGATGAGTATTCACAGACAGTTAGTAAGGCTAGATAGTTTACATGTTTTCTTTGCTGTTCGTTTTAAGGATTTTAAGATTGGACCTTCCTTTTGATGGGTCAGAACATTGTCATTTGGGCAACAGGCATGAATATCATCATGCATGTGTGACCGTACATTGAAAACTGATGATGGGATGGTCATTCAACTTGTTGAACACGCCATGATTGCCCGGTTACAACTCACCAGGGTTGACTTGATCAACCCATTTTTTTCACGTTTTATGAGCCCGAACTCATCGGTCACTGAAGATAGGGTACATCAGTCATTTCATCCGCTGGTTCATCATGTTCCACCATTATATAAAAGGCTGCAACTGGGTCTACCAGACACACCCATATAACATATTGTTGGTTGTATATCCTATTCTATCACCATTTTCGTGAGTTAAAACCAAATTTTGCCTAAGTTAAATCCACGTGTTCCTTAGTTCAGTCATGTGACATCAATCAGTTCCCGCAGGTCAAATCACGTTACCCTCTGGTAATTTAACATAGCTATTGAAAATGGTGATTTATAGTGGATTTTCCCATTAAAAATGGTGATTTTCCATAGCTATGTTAGTTTACCAGAGGGTAAATTAAAATCATGTTAAAGTCCTCATTTTCCCCATATAGTTTTTTTAAGTCCAAATGTCAGACACCATGGTGGTGGTGAAGCCACCCGCTTCCGCCACCGCTCTTTGTGAGGCAGTGGAAGAGCCGGCCAGGGCCGAGCAAGGGAAAGTGCCCGCGCAGGAAATGCTGTGGAAGTGATGTCTGGATGGATAGGAAATGATAGGAACCAAATGGAACCAATGATAATTTCGACAAGAATTGGATAATGGTGATTTTTGAATGTAAGCCAACATTTTCATGGTGTCAACCTTGGATGGATGATTCCACATCTGGTTTGCAATAAGTGGGGCGCATTGACCTAACTAGCTTTAAACCATGGCCAAATACATGGCAGGCCAACTAATTGGTTGGCCATTTAAATGCTTGGGTGATGCCCCGCAATTATGCCGGTTGGTTAAACAAAAACCTTGAAGTAGTTCGAGAATGTTCAGGATATTTACCATAAAGCCAGCACTTCTTGGAGTTATGATGAGTTATGTTTGCCAACTTAGCTAACTATGTGGTTCAACCTTTTCATGCCATGAACTATCCTGCGCCAACTTTTCAGGGCATATAAACCCTTTTTCCCTGGCGATTTGAGCGCCGAACATTTGTATCATGGTATTTTAGCTGCTTATGATATCCGATTTCAATTGAGAGGAGCATCGATCCCAATATATCCCAATTAAGTGCCATGGTGTTCGATGAAACTTCACATTGAACTCTTGTTGTGCAGATGGGGTAACATGTCCTCAGTCTTCAAGAAATGCTGCTGAATTCCGGCAAATGGTCCCAGGATGTCCCAGGTCTTTTCAGAAACACTCCAAGCAGATAGGCTCCGGATTTGGACCTCATTTCGCCTTTCATTTTTTCCAGAGCCCACCAGGACCTGAAGCCCGCCTCCAAGACCAAGAAACCGGGTTCAGCCGTGGAGGTGGGTGGCTGTGAGGTAGTTCGCTTTAAAACCAAATCTGCTGAAGTTGGATCAGCTCAAGCCCTATGGACTTCGGGCAATGACTGTATTGGAACCAATTGACCATGGAATTTTGTTGTTAGTTCATTTACTTTGCGGTGTAACTAGCCTCACTTGAGTCAAGTTCATGTCAAGAAATGCTCAAATGCATCGGGGCTAAGGGGAAACGAAAATCAAAGTATCACTCGCCTCCCTGTCATTTTCCTCCATCCCCTGAGGCCGTTCCAGCCGCTCGCCCCCCCACCCGCGCCACACTGCCCCCGGTGGCACCCGCCTCGCCCCCGCCGGATCCGCCGGAGCCGCCCCCAGAGCCGCGGCCGAAGACCGCGAAGCGCAAGGCCGCGGCCGCGCCGCCGGTGGCGCCGAAGCCGATGCCCGTGAAGCGCCCCGCGCCAGCGCCCGAGGCTATGGAGCCGCCACAGAAGGTACGGGCCGCGGCGAAGACGCAGGGGAAGAAACCCAGCAGGTCAGCAGCTGAGTGCTGGGGTGAGTTGAGTCGGGAGGATGTTTTTAGGCTTGATGTTGATATGTGGTTGGACAGACATTTATGAGGCTCTGGAAGCTCATGCCAGCTTGGAGGATCATTAGTAATTGCATGGCAAGTAGGTACAGTTAAAGCGTGCATGTTTTCTAACCAGCTTTTAGATGTGTGAATTTGCCACTTCCGAAGTGGGCGGACACTGCTGAAAACTAATATGCAACTATGTAACCCAAAAAGTGTGGTCTGAAAGATGATCTTCGGATATGACTGTTCCCATTCGAAATATGGTTTGTCGAAGAATAAACCTGCCAAAGGGGGCTGAAAGATGATTTGCCTATAGATTTCATTGATTTCCTCAGGCTGTTCCATAATGTCATCGCCCAGGATCTCCAAGCCCACGGACGAGTCGCACGCAACGTTGCAGCAAGAACTGGCCGCCGGCTATGCGGCGCTGGCGGCGGCCGCTGCGCAGGCGCAAGCGGAGGAGGCAGACGAGGCGGAGGCGGAGGCAGAGCTGGGTGGGGGTGGCCTTGGGTAAGCTGCAGAAATTTTGGGGAAATGGACATATGTTGGGCAACGGGAAATCCCGGAACTGAATGTTGGACAGGATGGGAAATTCATATCAGGCAATTTTATGTGGAAAAATCAACCGTTGGAATCCAGTGATAGCTGGTAACTATACTCAATCCAACTGGTAGCTATCATGAACTATCAGAGGAAAATTGGTAATTAGTTTCGAAGCCAATGATTGGTAATTAGTTGGAGTTTGGATGAGTGGCTGAAAAATCTGGAGGAAACTTTGGAAGATTCTGGAATCTGATTCTGCTGGACATCCGGAGTTTCGGGAGGAATTTGGAACCTTTGAACATTAATTTTAGAAATCCATCCAATCAAATCCCAGCACCAGTTCGAAATTTGAAATGCAGAGCTGGACATTGAATCAATTGCCATCACTTATTGCATCCATTGTCATTATGAATTGTGGATAATTATGGGTTCTTATGTTAGAAATCCCGATCATCAACTATCAACAACTTGGAATTTGGGTGAACATGATGGAAAATTATTGATGCGCAGTAATTAGATCTACTTGTATCTATCTATCGATCTATCTATTTGTCTATCTATCTACCGATCTCATCTTCTATTATCTTTTCTTACCTTACCTTATATTGTCTCATCTTAGCTATATTTGTTTAAATTTATCTTAAAATATCTTATTTTTTTATTTCTTACAATATTATATTGCTTAACATTGCTTATTTATCGTATCTGCCTAATATATTCTATCTAATCTATCTAATATATCTAGTCTATCTAATATGTTTAATCTATGAAACCAATCTAATTTATCTTATCTACCTTATCTACTCTATCTATCTAACTTACTTAATAAATCTATCTAATCTATCGAATCTTTCTTATTTATCTTATCTAATCTATCTTATCTATCGTCTCTATCGTTTGTATGTAATCTGTCTAATCTATCTAACCTATCTAATATGTCTAATCTACCTTATCTATCTAATCTGTGTAATCTTATCTTATCTCACCTTATCTTACTTTATCTTATCTTATCCATCCATCCGTCCATGCATCCATCCATCCATCCAGATAGATAATGTTGTATACACTTTCCCTTATCATCTTGCCGATCGCCCTATACCTCAAGAATGGCTTTATATATCTTTATATAACATATGGCAGTGCAAATAATGTTAAAGCGCACCAAAAGTCTACACAATGCCTTTAGATCAGGTTATAGTGAATTATTATTGCTATTGATTTGGAAATACAAGTTGTAGTTATATGCAGTGTGTCAATCAAAACCTTGTACCCCTGGTGAACATCAAAATAGCTGGTAAATGGATGTTCATCCCACTAAAAATGGTATTAATAGGTATTGATCCATACCCCTATAAGCTCTACAATTCTACAAGGATCTTCACATCCCAACCACCAACTCCGCCTGGCACCAGGTGCCCGAGCCGCCAGCCGAGCCCGACGCTCACGCGGCTTTCCCGCCTAGCGCGCAGGTGGCCGCAGGGCTGTTTCCACCGGTCATTCAATGGCCATTTCAGGAACCTATATAAGGCCTATGTAAGGGAATATACCCAAAAATATGGCCAGAAATATGGTACAGTACCTCCATTTTAGGATCCTGGAATTCCCATTAAACATATGTTTCAATTTCGTTGTGTCCCAAGTCCGAGTCCTCCCGTTGGAATGTCCTGGTAGGTAACGATAGTTACACAGTATCATGACTATAGATAATGACATTAACCAATTAACTGCACTATGGAGCCTAGTTGCCATTATAAACTATATACTTTACTATGCATAACTCTTAGGTAATTGAGTATAATCGGGTCAATCTCGGATAGGTATAATCCTTCTTTTTCTGTCAATTGGAATTTTCACTAACCAGCTAAGCAATTTTTTGTGTATCCAATATTAGATCACGATAATTAACCAATCAACTAAGATTGTTTTTTTCAGTACTTTTAGATCATCAATCATGATTAGCTATAGACTATAGTTAGATATAGTTAGTGGCTAACCATCATTACAATGTGAGGCCCCCAAGATGGCTAAGTTGGTTTATAACTCCAATTTCACTATGGTTTATGGTACTTATAACTATAGTTACTGGGGCTTTTCTAAACCAACAAACATCACTGGGGGGCCTCACATTGTAATGATGGTTAGAATCATCAAATATCATCAACCATGATTAACTATAGACATCTATAGACTATAGTTAGATATAGTTAGTGGCTAACCATCATTCACTGGCCATCTCAGGAACCTAAATTGGAGGTACCTACCATATGTAAGGCCTATATAAGGCTTATGTAAGGGGATATACCCCCAAAATATGGTCTTATATGGTACAGTACCTCCATTTTTGGATCCTGAAATTTCCATTGAATCATTAGGTCATGATCTGCTTACCACTTCTTGCCTGCGCTTTCGGCGTTTCCCCAGGCGGCGCTGGCTGGTTACCCCGCTTGGAAATCATCGCCTCCCTGGCGCTCCACGTCTTTTGGACAAAAGAAAAGGCAGTGGCCGTTGTGGTTTTACAAAAACGGGAGAAACGGTGGGTAGTTGCTATAGTTTTATCCCAGTTTATTAGCCATAGTACTAGGGATTCACCATGTAATATTCCAGCTTTTAAACCAATAGTTGTAGGGATTCACCATATCCCAGTTTATGGATGATATGGTTTATATGGATGATATAATTCATAATGATATGGTGGTTTCCATAAATCTGGGTAAATTATAACGACCTCACTGCGACCGAAGCCTGGAAATCATGGTTAGTAAGGGGGAATCATCTCCAAATGGCCGAAGTATTCAGGTTAGTGAAATATTATAATTTACCCAGATGCCATAGTTTTATCCCAGTTTATGAACCATAGTACTAGGGATTTACCATGTTATATTCCAATTTATTAACCATAGTAATAGGGATTCACCATGTATAGTTTTATCCCAGTTTATGAACCATAGTACTAGGGATTCACCATGTTATATTCCAATTTATTAACCATAGTAATAGGGATTCACCATGTATAGTTTTATCCCAGTTTATGAACCATAGTACTAGGGATTCACCATGTTATATTCCAGTTTATTAACCATAGTAATAGGGATTCACCATGTAATATTCCAGTTTTTAAACCAATAGTTGTAGGGATTCACCATGGGGTTGGACGTGGATATATTGATTATAGGCTAAGGCGGGGTTAAATCCCAACCTATGGAGGGTTTGGCTACCATTGTTATACCCACAAAAGTAGCCACACATACCCTCTGGTAAACGTAGCTATTGAAAATTGTCATTTATAGTTGATTTACCCATTGAAAATAGTGATTTTCCATAGCTATGTTAGTTTACCAGAGGGTAGTTATCAACCCTTTCGCGCCTCAAATCCAAGGTCAATGCAAATGCCACCACCGCCAAAGTCTTCTCCGGTCGAGGATGGGTAACGGTGATTTGCCAAGTATGGACCCCCATATCTTCTCGTCAGAATCTGCATTGTTTGCTGGATACCCTACAAAGTGTGTAGAGGATCGATATTAAGTATTGACAATTTGAATTTTGTCACTATTGTTGGTGTGCTACATATTTTGTGGGATATTCTATGAAACTTGGGCCTTACATGGACTTGACAGCCTCACATAGACCTGACAAAAAACCTCATGGCACCTCCAAGCCGACAAGTTCCTATACTGCACCACTAGGACCAAGCGAAACATTAAGTATGGGAACAGTGGCGCTGCCACTATTGGCATCTCACCTTTTCTGCTGGGCGCATATGCCCTCAAAGTGCCATACAAATTGCTTTGTACGTCGAACTTGGGGCGTAAAATGCTTAAATTAAAAAATTTCAAGGGGTTAAATGTGAGAGTCCGGGCATATCCGCACACATTCCTATACTATTTGAAGTACCCTCTGGTAATTTAACATAGCTATAGAAAATCACCATTTTCAATGGGAAAATCAACTATAAATGGCGATTTTCAATAGCTATGTTAGTTTACCAGAGGGTACATATTTGAAACACATTTAGACACCTCTTCTCTTGGTTGGTTTGGCGCCTCCAGCCGGGGCAGGCCAGCCCGGCCATGGCCGGCATGGCCAGCGCTGCCCAGGCAGCAGGGCAGGTGCTGAGTTGCTCGGCATAGGTCAACCGTTCATGGGATGGTTTTAATGGGTTTTTCAATGGGTAAAACCCATGGGAAAAACCATGGTAAAACCCATGGGAAAAAGATGTATAGTGATTCAATGGTAAAAAAAATCCACCCACTTTTAATAGGTGAATCATGGTAAATCATGGGTTTTAATGGGTAAAACCCATGGGAAAAAGATAGTCTAGTGATTCAATATGGTAAAAAATCCACCCATTTTTAATAGGTAAATCATGGTGAAGCAACTATGACTGGGCCATTTTCCCTAGCTATGTTCAATTACCAGAGGCGATTATAGTGATTGTGATTTAATGGTGATTTAGTAGTCATTCAATAGCGATTTGATGGGGATTGAATGTTTTTTTTGGGGAAAGTTAGTGGGATTTTAATATATTTTAATGGAGGTGTAATAGTGATTTTTCACGGGGCTTATATTTGGGGGGGTTGATGGGATGTAATCCCACAATTTCATATAATTTCTAGGTTCCCAGCTTTTCGTTGTGCTGGTCCCGGTACCATTTTGCCTTTTTCCGAGGTCAAATGCGTCTCATCAGACCGAAAGCTCGTGCGGGCGCTCGGAGCTTCGTCGGTGGAACCTGGTGCATGGAACTTAAGAATGTGGGTTTTGTGGGTGATCCATGATGATCCATGGTGATCCATGGTGATCCATCGTGATCCATGGTGATCCATGTTTTGTGGGAAAATCATGATCCTCTTATTCAAGGAAAAACATGGAGAGAGAGAGAGAGAGATAGAAAAAAAAAGTATTTTTCGGAGGTATAGAGTGCGAAAAGGATCTAAAGATGCGAAGAACGTTCAGGCGTTCAGGGGTAATTCGTGGAAGCAAAGAAGTCAGGGGTTGGAATAAAGGTAGACATTCGCACAGTTCATTCACCTCCGCATGCAGCGGAAGTGTTGAGTTTGACATGCTTGACGCTGCGCTCTGTATTTCGACTAAATTGCATGGTGCACTCGGCGGGAACCTACCGTACCATGGAGCACAGTGAGTTGCATACTCTTTGCAAGATGACTTTGCTTCTCATGTTGCCACAAAAACATACAAAAACAGGGATTCCGTGCCAGATTTTTGGAGGCGTACATACCCTCCCGCAATCTCACTTGGCAACAGAAACTCACCAATTTACAAATGAGTCCCGCTGGTATCCATTGCAGGCCGCGATTTCCCATGGTAGCCTTAGATTCCAGGATTTGGGTAATCATTCCCACATGTTATAGGTGATCTCCATGTGAGCCACCGCAAAGACTCTGGCAATACTAAACCTGCCAGGGACGAACATCGGTTGCTGGAAATTGCAAAAACACGAGGTAAGCGACGGGACCTTTCCACCTAGCGATATACCCTGGAAAAGGATATGTCATATGTACCTAATTTTCCTTCAAGCTATACCCCCCGAGTTTGCCATACATAATTGTTGTGCAAACGCGTGGTAAGCGATGTGACATTTTCAAATTTGTGGATGTTCTTCCTGTCGACTTGGAGTTTCCAAGATTGCTCATGTGTTGGGAGTGCATCCAGCTCATTGAACTATTACTTACCACATGTTTTTAGTAAGTTGGCAAACCACTACCCAAATCATCCCAAATCACCGTCATTTCCCAAGTCATGATAAAAGTTAGGTGTTTTCCTCCTAGATCAGATTGGCCTAGACATATCTAGACATTTCAATATTATGAACTATACTATAGACATAGACCATCCAAGGTGATATTTATCCTAAAATCCATAGAATTCATAGGGACCCCCAATGATGGGACCCCCATGCCCTAATCTTCCCATACGGAATCGAGATTTTCGAGATGGGAATAGGAGTCACATCATAAAGGCCCCCTGTAAATGACAGATTTATGGAAAGTCACTATGGTTAATAGGTAAATCATGGTGAATGACAATTTTCCATAGCTATATGTTCGTTTAGGGTGTCTCGGTATATCCCATTCGTAATCCATGAAATCCCCATTAGATATCTATCCAAATCCCATTAGAATCCCATTAGAATCCCATTAATCCATATTAATCGATATTAATTTGTTTGGTGGTTTGGAAGATTTGTTGTTTTTCCCATCATATTCGGAATGTCATCATCCCAACTGACTTTCACTCACTAACTCATATTTTTCAGAGGGGTAGGTATACCACCAACCAGATTATTCTTAACCATCATTAACCATCATCATAACCATTAATATTAACCATATATGAATAGTATATTACCAACCAATGGTAGGGCTCAACCACCAACCAGACTAGTCCACAGCCTCAGGTCCAGGCAGCAATGGCTACTCCACAGGAGCTCCACGGATTACGCCCTACTTGGTCTGCACCTCCAGGGGGGGCGATGGCCATGGATGGCCATGGATGGCCATGGATGGCCATGGTAATTACCATCTGGTTATGACTAACAGTTCGCCATGGAGATTTTCCACCCACTTTTAATAGGTAAACCCAGGTAAACCATCTATAAATGGGCTATTTTCATTTATTTTCCATGGCTATGTTATATAACCAGAGGGTATCAACTAGAGTTTTTTTTAGATCTGTGATGTAGACTGTGATGTTATTAACTGATGATGCTCATCTACTATATTGATGTTTGGTGATGTAGACTGTGTAGATGATGTTCATCTGTTTTTTTGCATGTGCATATGCGCAATGAGTTTGCAATGCGAGGAAAGGGAAACCATTTATGAATGCCCTTTGCTCATCACACATGGCTCAATGAGAATTACTCATTCTTCAGCAGCAAAAATATCTGGAAACGTGTTTCTTTAACCGCGCGCGCATGTTTGATCACCAGGGTAGTTCTGTATATATAGCTGTTGTAAGCTTGAGCTGAAGGCAGGTCATAGGGGTAAACGGAGCCACATTGCAATCCAGCATGATTCAACAAGGCAGGTTGAACAATGTTGAACACAAGCAGCGCAAGGGCCAAGGGCCAAAGGTGTTTCGATGGCTTTTAAGCCCCCCTTCCTTTGGGGGGGCGCTTTGGGGTTTAATATGGTTTAATGGCTGTGTAATTATTCATGGAAGGCTTGAATGGAAGGCATTCCCTGCTTTCCCATCTTAAATCATCTAAGATCATCCAAAATCATCTGAATTCACGTCACCTCGTCACGTCGTCACCTAAGATCATCAAACATAGTCTAAAATCATGATTCACAGAAAGAGAGAGAGAGAGAGAGACATTTTTCGAATCGTCACCAACTGTCCACCTTAGACCTCCCTTTGTGGTCGCCCTGAGGATATGCCGCGGTCAGCCACGCCCCCGCCGCCGCCACCTCCAAAGACGTCGGAGGAGGCCAAGCGAAGAGGACCCCCCATGAAGTTTCGCCACAGCAATTGGATAAGGATTTTAAGTTCATAATAGATATCTATCGTCTCCGTAGATTTGTCTACCTCTTGAACATTCAAGAACTTCATAGAATTTCCGGATAGGATAGTTCCAAACTCATATTCATGGCATTTCATGGCCATGCATTTCCAACATTTCCATCTATCCACAGCTAGAAAGATCACCGCTCCTCATGGAGGATTCAACGGGAAGCCCAGTGGCCAGGTGGCTGATGGCTTGGCGTCCAATGACATCTCCGCCTGGGCTCGCGCCTGGAAACTGGAGAGCTACGAGGAACGGCAGTGGGTGCAAGATCGAAACGGAGGGAAGAATGTTGATATGTCTATGTCGATATCATCCAATATCCATCTATCTCATTCAATCTCTATATCTCTATCTCTATCTCTATCTCTATCTCTATCTATCTATCTATCTATCTATCTATCTATCTATCTATATATATCTATCTAATGTGATGTCAATGCCCTCTAGTTTGACCTCGTGTGCTGGAAAATCGCCCGTTTCTTTCGAGGATGTTTTTAATTATCCAGGTTTTTCCTATGAAAGATATTGAAAGTTTGGATTTTCCAGCCATGTTAGTAGTGGGATGAACGTTTGGTTGGCAGGCATCTATTTGTATAGCCATGGAACTTAGATTTTTTCTCATTCCCTATTTACTTCGATGTTCCCATTAAAAAACTTTCATTTTTGTTGAGCATGTTCCATTGCGAGCCTCTGGATGATTCTCATGGCCATCCGTCAAGATCCATGTTGCATCACCGCATGTTTTGTTTCCAGCTAGCAATGTTTGATTACCGGAGGGTAACTCATATTTTCACAGCCAGCTATGTATATCCCACTGGTATATCCATGTAATCATGTATATCCTAAAATAATGTCCCATAAAATCCCATCAAATCATTACATCCCATTAAATCACTATAAAATCCCATCAAATCATTGTAGAAATCCAATCAAAGCATTTTTCAAACCCCATAAAATCACTGTAAAATCCCATTAAATCACTATAAAACACAATCAAATTACTATAAAATTCCATCAACTCATTATAAAAACCCATTAAATCACTATAAAACCCAATCAAATCATTATAAAATCCCATTAAATCCCATCAAAATAGCATTAGATCACTAAGGTCCCCCCAGCAGTGGGATTCGAAAAGTGGGCCCACTGGTTTGCGCGAGGCAATTCTGCTCCGCAACTACGACGATGTGGACCAGATCGTCTGCCTGGTGGCCCAAGAGCAGGGGATTTTAGATGTTTGGATGGCATTTGATAGTGATTTGATGAGATATGAATGGGATATGAATGGGATATGAATGGAGGTGTTTTATGAGATATGAAAGGGATTTCCACTCTACTAATCCCTTCCCCCTATTACTAAACGTCCCCCAAATACTAAAAACAGGGGTCCATCTCCAATTTCGGAAAATTTCAGATTGGCCAATTTGATTTTTAATTGATCCCCTTTAGAAAACAATTTAAAAAGAAAGCTACCATTTGTGGGTTTTGCCCCCTAATAATAAAAACTAGTTAACCCCGGGGTGTTTATTATTAGGGCCCGTCCGAATTTTTATAGTTTTTTATATTAGGGTTTTTAATTTATTATTAGAGCCCGCTTCGAAAACCAATTGTTGGCAATATTTTAATTGCGTTATGCTAGTTTCTATTATTAAGGTTTAAATTTTATTAATATGGTTTTTTCATAATAAATACCCCCCTAATAATAAACCTACCTGAAGTGTTTTTTTGAACGTTTCGTATTAGGGGGAAAGGATTAATCCACCGTGGCTGGAAAACCATGGTGGATCTTCCAGCATTACCGAGACGGGTCATGCGGGATATGTTGAATTTTTGTTGAGATAATGACAGATAGATAGGATGACAATGACAATGAAGTCTTTTTTGGCCTATCTATCAATGGTCCTATCTATTTGTTGAGATGTTTTCACAAGAGAGACCAATGACCAATGACAATTCTATAGATGGGATAGATTTGAATGGACAGACTGACAGACAAATTGTTGTAGACAGATAGATAGGCCTAGTGACTTCTTCGCGTCAGCCGAAGTGGTGCAACGAAGAAATTCTGCAAGAATTGGCTACCGAGACGCCAACAGACAGCAAGGTGGTACCTCAGAAGCTTGGCTCTGCAACATCCAATTTATATAAAGTTCTGACCTCCAGGAAACATCTCGTAAAGCAAAACAAACACCACATGATCATTTCCTTTGCCAATGTTACCTCTTCTTGAGTAGAGCCACTATCTAAGCACCAAAAAGTGATGGTGAACATGCACATTCTTAGGGTAGACATAGCTCAGTCATGATAGACCCACCCAGGTCTGCATTGTGATGACTTGTGGCTCTTCTTTAAAGACAACAATGTCTACGATGAGGCGCAAAGAGCAAAAATACCCAGGGTGCTTGGTCATTAAAAATAGTGAGGCTGTACGGCTGTACTACTAACCTTGATTCATGGGCTTGAAATATGGATTTATCATATTTTATCATGGCCCACAATAGGACTACAGTACTAGCCAACTGCGGGATATGAGCTCCGGAGTGCGGGTGGCATTTGACCCCCGTAAGTTGGGGGGTCTATAGGCCATAGGACCAGGCCCAGAGACGTCACAGGTTGCCTGCCAAAGGTTGCTTCATGAAATAGATTACCTGCCCCCAATTTGCTGACAAGCAATAGATACATCATAGAAATGGTGATGAATGGTGTGGATTGATGAACATGAAGGCTAAACACCTTTCTATACCTTTGCAGTCAATGGAGTCAATGGCTAAACGATTTTCAAAAACCGATGAGAAACATGAGAAACACCACATCAAGAAGTGTGGCTCACTGACGGAAACATGGTGACAACCCCGATGGGTTTATTGGAAACAACACCTCACGACATCCCATGATCTGAAGCCCAAAACTCTGACTTTGCAAAACGGGAACGGGGCGAGCTGCGGTTTTCCAATGTTTTCCATGTGAGATTTCAAAACATAGATGTAGGAGTAGTGGAACACCGGACGTTTTGGACCATGAACAGTGGAACAGTGGTGGGTGTGTCATATCTTACTTGATTTCAGAAAGCAATACATGTCTTTTGTTTAATATCTTCATATTAAACAACAACATAATACTCATAATATCAGAAAATACCACATAATACCAATGTGCCAATGATCATCAATAGAGATACCTGGTGCTTATGCCATAGCCAAGCTCGTCTATCTGGCTTCCTCTAGGCGGATCAATGGGCCTTCACCCATGCCATCCAGGTGAGATGACGGGTATATGGTTGGTTAGGTGCTTGGGTAAATGTTGGATGTTTTGATCAATGATGTTTCATGATTTGTTTATCTATCCTACTGAATGTGGGTTGATATCTGTATGTGTTTGTCATGTGATGTTGGTTGAATGTGGCAAACCTAGTAACAACAAATTTGAATTAAAGATGGACATTACTTTCTGGAAACCCGTGCAAACCATTTGCGAAACAGTGTAAAAGGCCTTGAACCAATGTTATGAAACAACACATTTGAAATCTTGGACTACCATCGTGGTATACTTGGTGGGGGAAACCTGCTCTTTTGGCTGTTTTACAAAATTGGGTGACCCCGTGTAGCCATGGGTTTCCCCTGCATGGCACTGACATCCCCATGTTGGACTGGTTATATCCTACTGTAATGTTCCATCAGAATCACCATTATGGTTGGTTTAATCCCTCATTAAAGATATTAAAGTGTCATGCATGTATATTATACATATATATATATATTTAAAAAAAACAACTATGATAAACTATGCGTATCCCGGATACCGTATCCCCATGAACGATGGATGGTTAATGCCCCACCATGACGACTTGCGACTTGCCAAGGGTCGGCAAGCCTTTACCAGCTGAGGGCCTGAGGGCCAGGTGAGTGAATGATCCAGCGGAGGATGTCCTGAGGATGTCATAGATTTTCTAGCAATAAACAACTGGTTGGTGGTTTCAAACATTTTTTTCCCATTATATATGGGATGTCATCCTTCCCATTGACTAATATTTTTCAGGATGGTTAAAACCACCAACAAGACAAACTATAGGTAGGTTTGAGAACTATATAACCTATATAACCTATATAACACAGATGATTTTCCTTCGTAACTAACTCTGGATGTGTGTCTGAAACAAAAAATAGGCAGGTATGGTGTTTAGCCAAGGGGCTGAATCTTGGGCCTAGTTTATCATCAGAGTATGTTCATGTTGAATCAGGTTGATATGTTTTTCATCGCATCTTAGTGGGCATACCCTCTGGTAAACTAACATAACTATGGGAAATCACCATTTTTGATGGAAAAAAACACTATAAATGGCCATGTTCAATAGCTATGTTAGTTTACCGGAGGGTAAATTCGAGGTAATTAATTCTACAACCCATGGTTTGGTCATGCCCCCTTTTGCTACCATAGGGATCCATAGAAAACATCCTCCCAGAGATGCCGAGAACGGGCAACTTGGCAACGGCGGGCTTTTCATCATCAAATTGGGAGTTCAGGATGGTGCGGAAAATACGGAGAATGGGCTGTGGAAGCTGTGGATAGCCGGAGATAATATGTACTGATGCCATCTGATGCCCTGGTAATGGATTATAATCCTTTTGATTATCCAATTACCATCTGGTAAACTAACATAGCTATTGAAAATGGCCATTTATAGTGGATTTACCCACTAAAAATAGTGATTTTCCATAGTTATGTTAGTTTACCAGAGGGTATATAACGCGTTTATTACTTGGAGGATCGTCCCCTGTAACTGGGAAACTGGTGAACGTAAGCCTGGTGTGCCTAGTAACCAGTTACGATCCCTGGGATGATCCACGTAAGGTACGGAAAATTACCCATGCTTCTTGGGGTTGGGATATAAAAGTAGGGATTCTCCATTGCCATGTCCTTTTTTTTCCGGAGGGCATATATGGGCATATGGTTGGATAAGTATTTTAAATTGCCTAGGACTCAATGTTAGCACCCAGGACCGAACTACTGATGCACGAGAAAACATTCTGCTGATTTTGGCTGTGAAACCCTCCGGGGCCTGGGCGTTTTTTGGAAGTCGCCAAGCAGTGGCTGCTAAATAAAGCCCTCTGGATTGACGATTCTATGGGGTTATCCGAATCTATCCAATGTATTCCATTATATATTATATTGTTGAGTATCACTTGGTTATCATTATCCATGAAGTGGGAACGCCGTTGTTCGGATTTCATGGAATGACATGGAATGGGTTTTAAACACTGCTCAAGTGGGTTTGTTGGTCCTCCCTCCGGCACTCAAAGCTGGCAATGGGAATATATACATACGTGTGTATATATGTATATATATCCATACACGCATATATATATATATATATATACATTTCAGCATGTCAATGGTAAACTGATTGAACAAAATGGTGGATTTTCCAGCAAGAAACAATATTTGATTACCAGAGGGCATATCAAATCCCATTGAAATCCCATTAAAATCGGCTCTTTCTTACTCGTTCTTACTCTCGAACTTGGGCCTCAGATCCTTTCCTCGCTGTCATGTCCTCACTGCCAATCCCACTGGATGTCAACCTTTGAAACGGTGCCGTTGCAGCTTTCTGCAAGATAGCGACCCCGACCATGAAAGCGATATAATTACATAAGAATGCTAGGCGTGAGGGTCTGTTGGCAACTATATTTCGACATGAGTAGGAAGGCAGTCAACAAAGTCATGCTGTGGATTCACTCTTCTTACATCAATTCAAGGGTAAGATACAAGCTCACCAAAGCAGTCTCTTGAGTTTCTTTTGTACCTGGGGATGTCTACAAGAGGCTGGTTGGATGGCAAGATTCCTGCCCCACAAGCCTCGGTTTGATTGGACACTAGCTGCATTTTTCGTTAACATGGACATTGGCACTTAGAAACTCAACAGATAAATCATCGACTTGTTTGCCAATTGTTTTTTACCCAGGTAAGTTAAATGCCAAAAGAGATCATATCCAGTACAACAGGAGGATCCTTAGAGAAGCAATGGGAATCAACCTGATATACATTGTTTTAACAAATCCACGTAGAACAAGTGTGTACTAATTTCATAATGACTCAATGACATAATGAGAAAACACTTTGAAGCAGTGGAACTCATTTATAAATTTGCATGATCCGGAAAAAGATACTCCAGTGGCTAGACGTAGCCATTATAAATTTCATAATGGCTAGATATAGGTTGATATAATCATAGAATTGGATTATGGGAAAATTTACAGGAAAGTCCTATATTTGATGGTAAAAACCATGGTTTCCTGTAGGTTTTCCCTTAAACCAATCTAGTGATATAATGAACCACATTTAGGCCATGTACTCCTGAACACCAGGGGGTTCTTCACCGCACCACACCGTTGTGCCATGAGATGCTGCCCGTTGTGCCGCCACACACCGCAGTGAGCAGCACAGCACCAGTGCCTTGATGCCGGCGAAGTGACGGGTGAAGGGCAAAAATTCCAATTTGTAGTCCATGTCTCCATCCAAATTATTAAATTATCCCATTACACTATATACATACATATATACAAATATACATATACATATATATATACCATTATAGACCCTAGTTTTTCATCCGTAAATTATAATCCGTCGGATTACCCATGAGTTCACATCATGCGTAAAAATTGCTTGGAGCATCACGGCTCGGAGTCCTGGTGACGTAACCACAGCGGATCGATCCCGATGATCCTCCAGCTGGATCCACCACTTTTAATGGGTAAATCCACGATTTCAATGACCATTTCCAATAGCTATGTTGGTTTACCAGAGGGCCAGAGGGTAAATGATATCTATATCTATATAATTACTTGGGATATTTGACCATTGGCAATTGGTACTTGGGATGTTCCATTCCAGGTCAACCTTGTATGGTACTTCGATGATTCAATCTGTTGCCATAAATGGGGTATGTGTAAAGCAAATCTGCTTGGCAAGGCCAGGTACGGCTTTTCTGTGCCCGACCCTTTCATCACCCCTGGCCCACGGCCAACCAAATCCCAACAACTGAAAGCTATTGGTGATGCAGATGCGAGGGATCTAGATGCAGGTTGGCACGCAATTGGGCTTGTGAAGTCCGTAGATATGACTATATATCTCAGGCTTTCAATCTTGTGGATGATTTTCCCAACAAAGAATATAAATCCCGTTGTTCTATGGGTTTAGAACTGAATAGAAGTTTAATTCACCGCGAGTGACCAATCACTAATAGAAGTCCAATTTCCAGGTCAATATTATTCCCAAGTGGGATTTCATTGCCCCAGTTGAAAGTAATAGCTGTAGCCCTTTTTGGTTTGCGATGGCTATCGGTTCCACATTTCAGGCCTCGAAGCATGTAGCCACTGTAAGCCCTGCGGTGCCAGAGGCCTTGGGGATTGTCCCTGTTTCTCCGGGTTTTTTTGGGCAGACTGGGGGGGGGGTAGATTTACCTAACTTAGCCAAGGCAAACTTAGGAAACTGGGCAAACTGGGGGGCAAACTGGGGGGCAAACTGGGGAGACTTAGCAAACTTAGCCAAACTGAGGCTTTTTTATGCTTTTTCGAAGTTTCCAAGGCAAAGTTCGCAAACTCCACTGCTTGGAATTTCTTCGGAATCAACAAATGATAAACCAAAAAAAAAGTGCGGAAGGCTTGGAAGGGTCAAGCGAAAACTGATTGCGGTCTGACATGTACCCTACCAGGTCAGACCGTCGCCGGCATCCTTGTTGCTTCCAGTGGCGTGGCCCGAAGGGTGTGCCAGGTGGTGATCAAAAATGGAAGTCGGGCCACCGATTTGTGGGTTCAAATGAAGAAAAATATAATGATCAAGATATTATTGATGAGTTTGGTGGGTTTGATCATGTGAGGGTGTTTTTTTGCATTGGTTGCATTTGATATGCCTCAAAAAAAGGTTTTGAACGCACAGCAAGACAGTTAGTTGCAGGTTTTGCAGATGTTTCCCTTGATGCTCTTCGCAGTATGATGAGACTTTATGTGGGTCCAAATTCACGAGTCAATTCCCAGCACATCCTAGGGCCTGATCTTGAAGTCTTTTTTGAAGCCATAGATTGCCAAACGCCTTTTGATTTTCAAGGGGCTCATGTCTTCACATCACATTTGGAATGGATCTCCTCAAACATTGCTAAGCAGACACGTGCATTTATGTTTTATGTAGCCCTCAATCCCAAACTTTATAGAAAAACAGATTTACCATTATTCTATATTATAGAAAAAACAGATTTACCATTATTCTATATTAGGATTTTACTTCGTCTATGCTTTGTATATCCCAAATATCATGTTCATAGAATATGTCACTACTTTCCCAAAGATATCTCACTACTCTCCAAAAAAGCATATTTATGATTATGTTTTTACTAGTATTACTAGTTATATATATGTATATATTGTGCTTTTTTTATCTAAGTTTTGATTTTACCACCCCCACATGTCCACATCGTTCCTCATCACTTGACTCCACAGAGCTATACATAGGTGGTTGCCCTTGGTTGCCGTCGCTGCAAGCGTCGGCGGGTGACCATGGCCTTTTTCTTCGGGCCTGGAGAAGCCAAGGACGAGGGATGAAGTCGAAGTCGAATTCTTTGCATGATTTATGTACACTCTGGTAAATTAACATAGCCATGGAAAACCACATGTGTTTAAAGGCAAATCAACTATAAATTGCCATGTTCAATAGCTATGTTAAATTATCAGAGGGTACTGGTAGTTTATATATCCCAAATATTCCCAAATTCTCCCATATTTACCCCAAAAAATGCTACACTATTTGAGTGTGATTTACAACTGTTTTAGGGGGTTCTTGAAATGAGGGATCCCCAAAACCATAGGCAGCCATTGAAAGCCACCAGCACGCAGCAAACACAACCGCAACTTAGGTGAGTGACCCACCAAATGGGGTGACGTTTTTATTGGTTGGACTTGAGTAGGACATGATAGGACATGGTACCAAACCAACTCCCTCTTTTTTTTTCTGGAGAGCATTCTGCTTTTTTTCCACAGGGACATGATGGGGCATGGACTGACCCACCAGGATGATGATTTCCCTTGCTTCCGGTGCTACCCCATGTGCATCCTCATGATGGGCTCTTCCTCATTTGGCTAATGGTAGGCGTTGGGCTCAGGCCTTCAAAACTCTTCTCATGCTGGTTGGTGGTTTGGAACATGGCTTTTATTTTTTCCATATGTTGGGAATAATCATTCCAACTGACTAATATTTTTCAGAGGGGTTGAAACCACCAACCAGCATGTAACAATCCTACCATTTTTGCAGAGATCAAGTGAGATTCTGGATGAATTCGAGGCCACTTATCCCACTAAAAGTGAAACTTTCAGCAGGGGTTTAACAAACCATATATCCTCCATTAAATCATCCACATAAATCACTGGTTTGTGGTTTGGAACATGAATTTTATTTTTCCATAGTATATGAGACAATCCTTACTATTGACGAACTCATATTTTTCAAGATGGTTCCACCAACCAGTATAAATCAATATAAACCATATACCCTCTGGTAATTTAACATAGCCATGGAAAATGGCCCATTTATAGATGGTTTACCTATTAAAAATAGTGATTTTCCATGGCTATGTTAAATAACCAGAGGGTAAATCTCATTCATGTCCATGAAGTCCACCAAAAATCCCAGACTTTTGCTCAAAATCCCGCTGCCCATGTCAGGAGGACAAGGATCCGCCACTGGACCCGCGATCTGTGCGGCTCTTGAACCATACCGAGACGCCCCTGGAGGTGTTGATGTTTCCCAAGGAGCCACCGACAAGTCTGGTGAAATGAACTGGACGAAGTAGTTGTTTTGTGGCTTAATTAGATTTAATTATGATTTATATATATATATTATAATCCTTGATTTAGTTGCCATACATGGAATATGGTTCTATATTGAGTTGGTAGTGTCAGTTGTTTTTTTTTGTGTCTACTATATTGGATCCACGGATTAATTAGGATCTAATAAAAAAGTCCTTAATTTAGTTGCCATACATGGATATGTATTTCTACTAATCAGTTAAACTTAAACGTTTTTTTGAGGGAGGGGGGAAGGGTATCTAAGATGGCCATGGAAGCGACGAAACCAGGCACTTGTTTCATATTTTTGTTGGCAGGGAGTATAAGACTGGCCATGAATATGAGAATCGATAGATGTGTGGAAGGGATAAACTCAGTGGAAGCTTAATTATCTCATGAACATGGGGAAAGTAAGCCAACTGGCCAAGAGTAAAACGTGGATATTAAGCCAACCGGAGAATGGAACTTGGTGAAGAGCTTGAACAATTAGAGAGATCAAACGAGATGACCCATCGACTGAAGAGAGAAGTGGGAGCGCTAACACCAAAAAATCCACCGCTGCCTCCTAGTGGGGTAGAATGAGATGCGTTTCCGATGTTTCTGAAAGGCCTGCTGTGATCCCTGAAGTGGCTAGTAATTGTAATTGGTATTAATTGGTTAGTACCAGGTATATCATATATCCATTGCATTTGTATTTTTGTCACTGGTGTTTTTCATAAGACTCGTCGTACTCGTTGCTGGATTAGTAATCCAAAAGCCCGCTTCACCCAGGGAATCCATGTCACCCAGGCGACATCACTACTTCGAAGATACCTCCCCCATTGGTCCACAATAGATTTTTCATCATTTTTTATGCCAGTCAGTGCTTCAAATTCTTGGTAAAATATGGTTAAATCACAAACCCATAGGATCCATGTATGCCATATATGGTAACATTTACCATCAATATACCCCCAATGTTAGCATATATATACCATACATGGATCCTATGGGAAAGAAATCCATGATAATCAGGGTTTGAATGAGTTAACTCATGGTTGGGCGCCAGTCTCCGGCCGGCGCCAGGAAACGATGCCCTACATCCTGGGTGGCGATCGGGTGCAGTTGCCGGGAAAGTCGCATGTAGACATCCAGGTGGGCTTGGGCCGTGGGAAAAAGAAACGGCAGTCAAATCATGGCTTTACTAAGAATAGTGATGGGTAAACAGGGTAAACAGAGGATTTTGAGCAGCAAACTTGGGATTTTATCTATTCTTATTTTAGTTTGGATGTTTTGTCAAGAAGCATCAGGGATGAACCAGAAACAATGGAGCAATCCAAGTTGTCGTGTCATGATCCAAGTTGTATGCCCAGTTGGTTCAAGGGGACAGATGAAGAAAACCGTGGTTCTTGCCATTTCTTACCGGCAAACTTTCTGTGTAAAACTTTGCTAGTACCTTGGATGGTTTTGCAGCCACACACTTAGAAACTTGGTAATCTGGTTGGTGGTTTGGAACATGGCTTTTATATTTCCATATATTGGGAAGAACATTCCCAACTGACTACCCTCTGGTAAACATACAAAAAGCAATGGAAAATCACCATCTTTAATAGGTAAATCAACATAAATCAACTATAAATGGGCCATTTTCAATAGCAAACTGTTAAATTACCAGAGGGTAGGCCAACCACCAACGAGGCGATTCTGTGCGAGGAATCACTTGGATCACCTCCCCACTAGCGTTGACCTCCAGAGGAAACTTGCGGTGTGAAAAAGAAGTCCTCACAGAACTCCAAAACCAAGGAAAAACATATAAAACAAAAGAATATCAAAAACAAAGCAATCCACAGAAAACACTGAAAATAAACAACAAATCCGAAGAACAAACAATAAACAAAATAAAATCCACTAGAAAACAGAGACTCAACAAAAGTCCCACAAAAAAATAAACAAACAAATATCAACAAACAAACAAAAAAAGGAAACTTTGCTGCAAAATGCTGATTTTGTCTCGCTTGAAACGCCGGAAAGTGTTTCGCTCCCGACGCCGGGTGCCACTGTGATAATGTCGACGACAACAGCAACAACAATAACAACAATAACAACAACAACAACAACAACTGCAACCACAAAACAACAACAACAACAACAACAAGAACAACAAGAACAACAAGAACAACAAGAACAACAAGAACAACAAGAACAACAAGAATAACAAGAATAACAAGAACAACAAGAACAACAAGAATAACAAGAATAACAAGAATAACAAGAATAACAAGAATAACAAGAATAACAAGAATAACAAGAATAACAAGAATAACAAGAATAACAAGAATAACAAGAATAACAAGAATAACAAG
>Ga0126342_10003936_pt1:0-22500 | contig 24953 bp, 22 predicted proteins | sample Cyp1metagenome_FD_92528 | JGI IMG/M metagenome (GOLD analysis project Ga0126342, IMG submission 92528) | Coral microbial communities from Lord Howe Island, Old Settlement Bay, Australia - Cyphastrea 1 metagenome | ecosystem: Host-associated > Invertebrates > Cnidaria > Coral ...
AATATATATATATAAACTAATATATATATATATATATATAAACTAATATATATATATATATATATAAACTAATATATATATAAACTAATATATACATACATACATACATACATTCATACATACATACATACATTACATTATATTATATTATATTATATTAGATTAGATTAGATTATTATTATTACTAATTGTTGGAATATCGAATATGCAATTGTCAATGTATATTAAAAATATATGTGTCATTTGTAGTGCGCATCCCAAGCCATTGTTTTATGTTGTTAGGATTTTACGATATTTTGAGGGAGTTCTACTTGTCTTGTGTTAAAACCGTTTTTTCGATGTTTGGTGAAGCATGACTTGTGACCAACCAACGACGTGTCTGCAGGACTCTGGGGTGAGCTGTGTTCCAGACGTGAGCAGCTTCAACGCCAGAGTCAGAGACTGAGAGTCTGGAAAGATCTAGGCCCGTTCTTCTGTCGTTTAGCAGAAGATACATATTAGGAGTAATTAGGTTATTTGTTCCGCCTTTCTGAGCTTTGGCAAATCATGTCTGAGATCTGCAATCATCATAATCTGTTGTTGAAGTGTGTCAGAATTAACAGAGATATTGGAAATGGTTCCTGACATTTTGCAGTGTGGTTCAAGATGGGTATCGCTGGTAAAGAACAATATATCTCCGATCTGGAATGCGACCGTTCCTTTGGAGCATCGCCAATGGACATCGCTGATGATGTCAGGCAAAGTGCAGCAGAAGAGACGCAAGTTTCATGACCAATACGACAGAGACGGATGATGGAAAAAAACGTGTAGAAGAAGTTCCTTCTTGAGATGACGAGACTGCTGGCCGTTGCCGTCGTCGGCATGAGCAGGCCAACTGGTGCATCGAAAGACTGGTGAATGAAGTCAGAGAATCGGCCCAGCATGCCTGGCATGCTGCGAAGGGAAGGTGTGCGGGGATCAATAGGAGCTGCAATAGCGGCTTCATACCCAGCAGATTTATGCAGATTTCTTGTTTAGCACCCGAAATTCTCCTGAAAGAATGGGCCATGCCGTCTTGCAGGAAACCCAGCAAGAAGAGGCATGGGTCAGGAAAGCTCCAGCTACAACGAGATTCGCAGAGGGTGGTTCGTCAGCCGAGAAGAACACTCAGCTCCTTGCCGGGTTTTGGATCTCCGCCCAGGACGCGCGTCAGTTGCAGAGCATGTCTCTGGCTTATCTACGCTTTGGAATCTTCAAACGAAGTGTGGCTCGAGACGACAGTACGCGCTTCTTCTTGAAGGGCTCTCTGACGAAGACGGAGATGGCTGAGTATCCCGGAGCAGAATGTGCAGCAAATACCGCAGAGCTCTCCTAGATTTTGAAAATTAAGGTATCACGACAAGGCGTTGCAGGGCACTTTTAGCTTATCTCGCTTGCTCTGCAGTTGGAGCCTCGCTGCAAAAGCACAGATCAAAGACTCATCAAAATATACATGGTGTCCAGACCAGACACTGGATCTCTTGGAGAAGCAAAAAATTGAAAGGCTTCAGGTAGCGCAGGCGGCGCAGAGGAGGACCCCGGTGCTCAGGTCCCAGACCGTCCCTGACTCGAGCGCTCCTGACCAGGGAGAACGGGCAAGGGTGCCACTGCAATGCTCGGGTCCGGCATCCGCTGTTCGAATCCTTGATGATCACTCGCATGAGCCCGATCAAGGGGCACTACCTGAAGAAGCACTACCTGAAAGAGGAGCAGTACCTTTATGTGAAGGAGGTGCAGTATCTCCAGCCAGTCATTCTGGATCGGGGACTGGTGCTCCTGACAGATCACTGCTTGATGGACCTGGCATGGCTAGCAAAGTGAAAGCCGAGAGAGCTGAGAAAGTGCAAACGGTCAAGCAAGAGAAGCTGCAATCTCCTGTCAGGAGAAAAACAATCAAGAAGGAAAAGCCCGTGTCACCGAGCCAGAGAAGAAGGACCATGATGGAGGCCATGGCGAGCACAGTTTCAATGCAAGTGGTTGGCGTGTCGTCTTGCTTCAGCATGCAGACGCAGCCTTCCGCAGCCCCTGCTGAAGAGCCAACCTCCGCACCTGCTGTTGAGCCAGCTATCCGTGCAGCTGAACCGCCAGTGGTTCCCGAACTTTTGCCGCCTGCATTTTGCCCGTGTAACATTCCAGGGCAAGGAGACCTCTGGCAGCCAGAGCACTACGACTTGGTGTCTGGCGTGCTGTTACCTGGGATGAGCTACCCCTCCGAAAATTGGAGCGACTTGGATGTGGCCGCTGCAGCAACCTAAACGCAAGGGTAAATCACAGTGCCGCCCTGACGGCCTCTGCTTTGCCTTGTGCCTTATTGCTTCATTGCCGCGCGAAGCCTTGCTTGGTGGCAAAAACACCCGCGCAACAAAAAAATTTTTGGAAGCGAAGACCAAGAAGCAGCTGGGGGGCTCGCGAGTGCGATAGTTTCAGCAACCACTGTCTCACAGCAATCTTTTGGTTTTTTATCACAAAGTGATTTTTTCCAGCAAACGCCAGTGAGCACCAGAGACGCCGAACCAAAAAAATCAACGGCAATCTTGGACATGATTTGCCAAAACCAGCCGTGAACAGGGCGGCAGAAATATCTAGAATGATGGTTGGTGAAGGGAACGATCCGGGAACCCATTGTTTTTTGAATGTAGCAACGAAATACCCACAGAGATATCATCATGATCGTCATGATACATCATCCCTTGCTGCCGGCTTTTGTTGTTGAAAGTGGGATGATTTGATCCTGAGTCATGAGAGTCCTGGGAGGCCTGGGAGCCCTGGTCCATTTCCTAGCGTTTTCCCAGGATGGCCACGCCTTAATCGTTGCCAGTGATGGACTATGGGATGCCTTCAGCGATGATGATGCTGGAGAGGAGCTGCCAGGGCTGGAGAAGCGCAGTAGTTCTACATTTGTTCCCTTATTTTTTATATTTTGTGGCACCTTTACTAGTGGAAAAATTGGAATATCTAAGAATCATTGGAAAATCGGATGCTGAGTTACTAGTTGCTAGTAACCAGTTTGGGACAAACACATACTATGGAGATGGGCCAATACTTATGTGGCCTGCAACAGTTCTGAGACCACTTTTTGGGGAATATCGGAGCATGAAAATTTTGAACCCTGTGTCGATCAATTTATGTGGTTTGAGGTGCTTAATTTTTGCCCCAAAACTGCAACATATGATTCTGATTGAATATGCACTTGGGCTATCCCTCCACTGAGTCATAGTATGTCAATGGATGTATGGTTTTCCCGGAGTTCGCACTGTTCGCATTGACAACATGCGATAATTCTGGTGGTGAGTTTTCCTGGGTGCTGGGGTGACTCAAGGCATTGGTGTCAATCAATATTCGCCCAAGTTTAGTTTTGGATTAAGTCAAGTCATTCGATTCTCGAAAAAACAATTTGCATGTAATTATATATTTACCTGTATCTGTACATCCTATGGCGGTTGATACATCCCTACAGTCCCACATCCCAAATTGACTTTGCATCGTTTAGAGGGACATCCAGACACGTGCAACTTACCCCATCTTGCCCTCACTCGGGCAGGCCCTTTTGAGCTGTGTCAAACAAGCGCAGCAGAGCGGCCAAGTGTGGGACCCCAGCAGAGATACTTTGAACATGCTGCGGTTCGGCTGGTTCAAGGCTTTGGACATATTAAGCCCATGACCTAACTGATATGTTCTGTTGTTGGTAAAAACACTGCATTTTCTGGACAGCTTAGTTCAGGTCCCAGGTTTTCCTCTTAAACCAAAGCTGCCAGGAGGTAGCACCGTGAGTTGACGAGTTGCATCCAGGGACATGGTCTCCATCTCTCTCTAAAGTAGCAACCCTCTCGCAACGCCCCGCTACCATCCGCCGTCCTCGTCGGCCTCCTACCGAGACACAGGGTCACATTGGCATGCTGTTTTTTGTTCAGTTTTCTGCCCTATTGACCACCAAGGGCCACTGCAAAGAATGCTTTGTAAATGAAGCCTCAACAAGCAGAACATTGGGACCAGGATCTGGTGTGGGAGTGCCAGATGCCAAGCTGTTGATGGGTGTATCCTACATCAGCTGCTTGCCAAAAGTATCCAAGAAAATGAAATATGTTGAACATTGTTGAACAAAAGGCAATACTGACATTGTTCAATCTTATCAACAATGGTGGTATACATGCACAGTGGGAATATATGGGAATATAAAGAAGAATAGTGAAAACACGTGAAAACCGTACATGCAAACAATAGTGATGGGGGACAAACAAGAAGCACCATAACCTTGCCAACAATAGCGATAGATCCAATATATCATTATCAGATGCAGAAGGTGCTGGACATGGACACGTGGAATTGGCAGACTGAAGCTCCAACTGAAGCTGGTTTCAAGATAGCAACCACCTGAGACTAAGCCATGCGTTTCAGCTAAACATCCAGCCATGCGTTTGCTACACGAAGCTGGACACTTGAGCACCTTTGCAGCACGAAGTGCCTTACCTTCACCATCAATGGTGACCATTTCAAGGAACTCAACGATGGGTGGTCCTGCAATTTATGAACTCTCCAAGCACTTTGGGCAGTTTGAGGAGGTCCAAAGGTCCCCAAACCATGTATCCGATAGTATCCGATTGTATCCGATTATCCATCAGTATCTTAGTTCTTTTGCAGAAGTTCAGGAGTGGAATGCTCTGGAAGGCACCATCCATGTCAATCCACATCCATCACTTGACTGCCTGTTTCACTCCGCAACTTTTTTCAATCTTCGAGGCCAGCATTCGAGACTTGGCCGCATCTACGTAGGACTTTACGATGACTGTGAGACAGATGGTAGGCAGATCCGGAGTGCAATTTTGTGACTCTCCAATACTTTCAAATAAGAAGTATAGGTTTTGATCTTGGCAATCCCAACCAGATGGTGAAAAGTGGTGCAAACTATAGCAAACTGTAGCAGCTTCTTTCCCCAAGTGGCTCCATTGTCAACCCTTCGCGCCCTGAGGAGTTTCCTTTGGAACTGGTTTGATCCACACGCAGATCTGAAACCGGAGGCTTGGGGAGTTGAAACTTAGAGAAAACAGCTCCAGTATGCTCCAGTGACCAGTGACAAACGAAACGTGGCAGGCACTACTGCAACGCATGCATCCTCATTTGCGAGAGGAGATCTTCAAAAGGCTGGCAATAAATTGTCCGGACATGATGGTTTTGATAGTATTTTGCAGGCTTCATGCTACAAGGGACACTATATGAAACCACTTCCAGAATTTCCTTCACCTGCTGTTGAGCCTTCATCTTGATGCTGCACATGAACTTCTGAATGGATGCATTGATTTCCAATGTGTTCGTTATAACAAAAGGCTGTATCAACTCGATTCGCATCTCAGTTTGCAGTTAGCATGCTGAATCTGAAATACTTGGACCGTGGAATGCTGAAATGTAAGCAGATCTTGATGATGAGGCCAATGCTGAAAAAGCAGTTCGAGGATGATGTCCGAACGGTCTTTAGCGCCTACAAAGGGCAAGGTGCCGTAGAAGACTTTCGCGACTTAGTCACTGAGACTCTTGGCACTTCTTGGCGACGGAATTTCCGAGGAATTTCTGTTATGGTTGGAAGGTGTGCTGCGGCGCAATTTCACAGCTCTGTCCCCAGTTGGTGTTCCCATTCAGAGACTTTGTGATGCTCGGGCTGGTTAGTACTGTAGGAAGCTCAAGAATACCAACACAGACAACGCTGCTCCAAAGGGCATGAGTCGTGCACAGATACGGTTACATGTTTGAAGCATGTTTCGGCGCACAGAAAGAAAGGAAAGATGCATTCCGGAACTGGTTGGGTTTTGCAGTGGATAGGGACTGGAAGGCTATACAATGCTATACATATGCAATCAATACATGTATACAGAGATGTTGTGTGATGTCACAAGATGTTGTAAGGTGTTTCAAGCGAGTTTGGCTTGTTTGCATTTGTATGCATTTGTCACATCATGTCATGTTATGCAGTCAGGAACATGGAGGACCTAAACAAGCGCATCGAGACAGAAGGATCTGAACATCTGAGACTTGACAGCAGTCCGGGAAATCAACATGGAGATCTATGGAGATCTCAGATACATGGTCCAATGATGTCCAACGCCTTGTATGCTCAATGTACCCATTGAACAAAAACTTGTAGCCACCCTGGTTGTGCTCTTCTTTGGAACTTAGACATACTTAGACTGCGTATGAATTGATGATGTATGCCTAAAGCGCTTGCATAAAGAGTCCAGACATCTGCCTGCTTCCTCTAAAAATCACGAAGTACAGTATAGATTCATGTAGTGTCCCTCCCTCCGTTACACTCAGAATATTCCCACACTGGTTCGAACGTATCCAGTCTATGAGACTCTGGTGTGCAACGTGATCCCAGGGAAATTCATACACATAGTTGTGCCTCCAATCAAAACTTCGTTGCGTACTTCTGACATCCAGCATCCGCGATGGTACGGGTTCAGAAACCCTCTGCATCAACACAAGATGTGGTTGAGGCATGTGGACCAGCAGAGTTTGTTCTGCAGGCGTAACTAGAGCACATTTATCTCATGATCATTAGTTACTAGCAGCAACAGCAACAGCATCAACCCATCAACTTGGCACCGAAGTTGCTGAGGTCAAAATTACTGGATCATTTGAAGCACTATTCGCAGTGCCTTGTCCAACACCAGTTTGAGCATGCTGGTAGAATCTGATAGAAGGCAAGGATTTGAAGTTCAGAGAAATGGTCCGTGTACAAATGATCCTCAGTGTATTTTAAGCTTCAATGTATTCCAGTTCATTTCAGAAGCAGACTTCTTGGACAACACTGGAATGTGTGCACGACTTATACCATCTTATAACATCAGTTTGCAGTTCTGCTGCTGGCAGGTTCCAGGGGATTGCGTATCCTTTGCTGCTGGTGCCAAAGACATCTATCCTGCCATGGCTGCCGTTTTCAGCCACAGGCAATGAGTCTACCATAGTTTGTCAAAGTCTGACCCATGACCAGGTCTGGGTCAAGAAAGATTTTGTTCAACCTCAAACATAACATAGGTTTGTTGAAATTGGGGATGCCCCGCAATTGGCAGTTTAATTGAAAAGGACCCAAGGCGGACCATATTTTCAGACAAACCCAGGTTACATTTGCAGAGGTTTGGGGTAGTCATTTGTCACAGTCAGAAACTACCATCTGAGGGGGGCAGGTGTAGTTGAACTCCGCGCCGACCCGATGATTCATTGGCTAGTAGCGGCTAGTATCTTCCCTTTCTCAGCTAAAACGGTGCTTTCCCCATCAAAAACACTCGCACTTGGGCAGGTTGCCAGATGCGCGTGCGTCGACGCAGCAAGAATTTCCTGTGATGAGGTGACGCTCAGCTGTAAGTCACATGGTCTGGGACTTTGCAGCGAGGAAACCACACAATTGCGATGATCCATGGCATGGTCAAGCACCATGCCAATTGGCAAGTTTGACAGCAAGCATTGCGGATTGATGCGGATTGTTCAGTAACAAGCAGCCTATGATTGAGGCTCTAAATTATCAAAGACACCCAAAAAGAATCTCCCATTTTTTGCAGCTATTTCCACCATTTTCTACATAGATTGAGGACCCAACAAGAATTCAAAGACTCACGCTGCCTGAGCGAGGCACATCATGCTGACAGTTGGCTACAACCGACGTGAATGGCGCGAAAAAGGGCACGCAGTGACAGGAATCTCTTTGGGGATGTCGGAATAAAGGAGCAGGTCAAAAATGGTCTGCTTTAAGGGAGAAACTTGGGGAAACTGAAACCATGATTTGTACATGTTTATACCATCAAATATACGTATATTTAATATAATATCATATCATATCATATCATATAATATAATATAATATAAATAATATAATATAATATAATAATATATATATATATGTATACACATATATATATATATACATTCATACATTATTATATATATACATATATTTGGGTGTCCTGCAAAGTGTCTCTTAAACCATTTCTGTGAGGGATGTTCATTTATTTTCAATGATCAGATCAGACAGATGAGACATGACTTGGTGATTAAGTTCACCTCCAAAATGGGGGACCTATCCTCACATTCAGATTTCCAATATTTCTAAGCTCCATTCAGTAGTTGGGACGATTCCCTCAGTGGTGCCAAGGCAGTGGCCGACTTCTTACGCGAGAATACCGCGAAGATCTTAGTCCAAAGCGCCAAGGACTGGATATGTTGGAAGATCTTGGAAGCACACTGGGACCGCTCCCGCCAACATACGCAGGATCGCGGTTCCAGAGACAACATCTTGGCAATGGTGCTTTTCTTCTGAGGCCACCGGCAGGTTTAGTTTGCTGTCCCGCTTATTCCACCTGGATCAGTCAGTCCCGAAGTTCAATGGTCTGACTGTCTTGGGGTGCTTGGGATTCTAGCTGTCATGAAGAGTTGGACTCTGAGGAATACGCAGCGCGGGACTGAATGGAACTTATTCCCGGAGCATCCTGTATTGAGCGAAGTTTGCTGGTCTCCCCATTTTAGAGTAGCACCCAGTGCCAAACACATCCAAATGTTTCTGGGTTTGTGGCGAACAGCAGGCATAGTGTGTATCCTTTGAACTAGCGACCACCTGTGTACACCGTCAGGATTGTTTGGGGAGCCCACCAATTTGCTTCAGGGCAGGGCGTTACTCACTGTAGTAAAATCGGAGCAGTGGAGCTACAGAGGATGCAGCTGCATAGCGAGGTCAGGATTATACAAATGTTTAGCAGGTAGGAGTTTCAAGATACCCCAACAGCCGTCAGCCAGAAGGAGCCACTGATCACTGGTGATTGCACCTCGCATCAGTGGAAGGGTTACAAACACCTCTTTTGACAAGCGTTTGGGCGGCGGTGCCCGACCGGGTACTTTGGTTAGCCGTTCATGGCATGGCGCAATCAGCTTGCCGAAGGTAGATGGTTGCCAACACAGACTGGGACATATGCTACGTGCAAATTCAATACAGCGGCAGGGTCGTTAGCAAACTGAGTTAAACTATAAAACTCAACAAAACTACCAGACTGTTTATGACTGTTTTACTATGAAAGTCAGCAATATGACCAGCATGATTCATGGACCAGTGTCACTGTCCACTGCAACTGTGCTTTTCCTTCAAGGATGGGTTGCAACGGATTCATTCAGATTTGAACCAATCCAGACTTCCTTTTTTCACACTTGTTTGGTTTTTGATGTTTTTGAAATCGCCCAAATTCAACGGATACTGAATAATTGTATATAATTGTGTGCTCTGATGTATTGACCTATTTTGATCAAATTTGATAATATCTTTAGAGGTTCAGGTTTTGGATGGCGGGTCCCAATGGTTGTCTCTCAGACTTTGCTGACGAACCGCAATCGCTGCCCTAAATCCCTGGTTCCCAATGGTTCCCAGTCACTGCAACAAGCTGACAGTATAGACCAAGTGCTCCATGATAACAAGAGTCCATTACTGGAAATCCTGATGGATTAAATATGGGTCAATCTACCCATGACAGGATGGTTTCAATTTAAATAAATGTTCTATAATGTTCTAATATCTTCAAATCATTTTAAATACTCTGTTTTGTTTGGATACATTCTGACCCATCTCTAGATGCTCTTCCCGCTGAAGATTGATTTTGCTATGGGATTTCCTTGACATTGGTTTCATGCCCAAAGGCAAAAACCCAAGAAGCAATCGGTAGTTTGAGTGATCACATTTCAGGTATTTTCAGCTTGTCACTGTCACAGCGACACAGAATCTTCTCCAGTGCACCCGATTTGGACAATGCGAAGCAGGAAAAGATGGACCTGACACTGTCAGAAGCTGAATTTCCAGTACTTAAAGGGAGACCAATTGTTGAGGATGGTTGAGGTATTTGCATATTTCATACTATTCCATCTATTTCCATGTATCTCCAAATTCTGCACGAATACATATTGAGTCGCAGCTCTGACGGACTTCATTTGCACCATATTTTTGCCTGTCTCCGGTAGGCAATACAGCAGGACGTTTGTTTGACGCAATGATGCTTGGGCCTGATCCCCAGAACTGTTTGCTCGTGATTTTAGTGGGGAAATGATGATCACCAATCAAATTTGTGGGTACCCGATCTTCAGATATACCCACTGCTAGGAATGCCAGGAGTTCTGTTGAAATTTCAACTCCTACGAGGTGCATACCAGTTCTGCTCTTTCATCCGGATTCATACCCAGTCAGATCCTCAGACGATGGTAGAGGTGTTGTACCTGTCTCCGTTTGCACCTGTCACAGGGGGAACAAGCGGCTTGCAACATCGTTACCAACACATTTACGTCGCGAGAAAGAGGAATACAAATTGCATCCATCTGCATACCTGTTGAAGATGGGCCTATAGTTCCACGGCAGATCTTAATCAATGGGAACATGTGGGAACCCTGGCATCGAAGGTCCTGCCCTTTGTGAGTCGAATGCCTTGGCACGACTTCGCAGTGGCCTGATCCTGAGGGCCTCAGTGGCCTGGGTCATACTGTTGGATGCTGATGAGTGTAGGGCCCCCCAAACAATTTAGGTATACTCTATTCAAAATGTTCTTGGGAACAGGTCAGGGGAACTCAGGATGATCAACTTAAGTAACGATTTCAACTAATGCCAATTTACTTTCAATGGATTTTCCTTCTATATCTAAAAACAAATCAGGATTAGTAAGGATTTCAATTCCTTTGAATCTACTTTCAATTGATTTTCTTTTATAACATAATGCAATCTAAGGATAAGTAAGGATTTCAATTCATTTTCCTCTACTTTCAATTCCTTTTCCTCTAGAACCTAAGGAAATCTTTTGATACGTAAGGTTTCCAATTGAAATCAATCTACTTTCAATTGCTTTTCTTTTTAAACCTTACAGAGATCAAAGGATATATAAGTGATGATTTCAATTCATATCAATCTACAGTACTTTCAATTCTTTGCTCTTTTTTCCCCTTAAAGAAATCTAAGGATAAGTAAGGATTTCAATTCATATCAAATTGTGTTCAATTCATTTTCCTTCAGAACCTAAAGGAAATATTTTGAATACGTAAGGGTTCCAATTGAAATCAATCTATATACTTTTAATTTCTTTCCTTTTTTAAACCTTTACAGAAATGAATGGATATACTGTAGAAGTGATGATTTCAATTTATATCATTCTACTCTTAATTCTTTGCTTTTTTCCCCTTAAAGAAATCTAAGGAGAAGTAAGGATTTCAATTCATATCAAATCGTGTTCAAAAATCTTTTCCTTTTGAACCCAACATGTTTTTCCCATCCTCTAAAATTCTGAGCACAATAGAGTACCATCCAAACAATTATATTATTGATCTGAGTCACTCACGGAGTACCCCCTTGAAAAAATGTTTTGGGTGCTGTTTTTCAATAAGGGTTTAATAAAGAATTTAATCATTTGGGGAACCTTGCATTCTAAGGATTCAACATGGATATTAGCTTTCTAAAGTAAATGGAACAGCTTTACCCAAAGAAAGGTGGATAAACAGTTGTGTTTTTTCCCCCCCAGAGATTTCTGAGCACAATAGAGTACCATACAAACAATGATACATATACAATCATATAATATATATATACACATTGATTGATTGAGGATCTGAGTCACTCATGGGGCACCCCCTTGAAAAATTGTTTTGGGTGCTGTTTTTTTCATGAGGGTTTAATAAGGAATTGCCAGTCATCATTTGGGGAAATTGACATGTTGAAGATTCAAGATGATTGGGGTGAACAAGATACAGCAGCTATAATAAGAGGAAACAAACTACCCCAAGAAGGGACTGGACCTATAAGAATGATGTTTTTTCTTGGACCTGTTTTTCCTCCTGAAAAAAATGGGTGAGTTTTTTTTCACAAATAGAGGCCCACCCCCTCAATTTCAGGAGCCTGAATTATTTTGGAAAAAAAAACAAAACAGGGTACCAGGACACTAATCGGTGTACTTACATTGGGAGGGACTGATGACATGTAGGTCCTCCAGTGGATGGCACTTGAAAATGGAGAGAGGGATGCTGGAATCGTGAAATATCGTGATGATGTCAAGTTGATACAGTTGATACAGTTGATATATAGAGATTCAAGATGTTGAAACTTGGGAGAGAAAACCACTCTAGAAACCATGCAACAGAAGAATTCAAGCCATGCAAGATCCCCTGTTTCTCAACCCAAGATAGCTTCCTGACTAAATGACCTGACCCAGGTGGCATCAATGGCCTCAGAGGAGCAGGCCGGTGCGATCTTGCAAGGCCTCTTGGATATGCCCTTGGCGGAACGACAAGAGAGGCGTCAGAGGACTGCAAGCACCAACCCAGATGCACAGCATAATGTCCCTTGCAAAGGTTGAGGATGGATGATGACAATCATGAACCAGTTTTTGATCTTGCAATGATTTTTGAGGATTGACAGGAATTAGATGGGTCTCTGCACGAACATATTTACAGACCAGAAACCTATACAGAATTATCATGAATCCTTTTCAGACAAGACGCTTCAAATGGTCCAAGCATCATCCAAATATCGAGTTTTTTCATATATTCTTTGATACGTATTTTAATCGTTGTTTTAAAGATATGCCGAGGTTATTTACCACTTTGAGGAAAAATCCAGCATTCTATGGGATCCACCACAACTTTGGGGACTCACAGGACGCTGCGCTATGCTCCTCTGGTCGCACTCAGCTTGCAGAATTGCCCTTCTGAGGTGCCGATTTTTTTAAGGGCGGACAACAGGTTCTTAATGTCATATTCCATATCCATATAATTCCATATATATATATTCATTAAATTCCATAAATCATGACATGTTCATTCATATGTTCATGGTTTTCCCATGTTTAACATATATCCTTCAAACTCCTCTCATGTTCACGGTTTTTCCACATCCATGTCCCAAAATGTCAGATCATCATAGCAAGGGGGTAAGGAATGGGATGATTGACGATCAATTCCATGCGGATTATGATTGTGCTGATGCTGATGATGATGTTTATTATTGCCATACTGCTATCATCCAGCATCACTATTCTGATTGTTATTATGATCATGTTTTGATGTACATTAAAAATATGTGAGTTACGGTCAAAATGGTTGAAGACCCCTGTAGTATTGCAGAAGCACTTTTGTCAGAGATGTGCACGAAACACTCTAAAGCGATAGGGCCCCCTCCAAAAGCGATAATGGCGCAAAAGACTGGAAAGCGATATGCCTCCCCAAAAAAAGCGATAACCGGTATAATTACAATAGCAAATACCGAGATGTAAAGGATTTTGACGAGAGCTCATGTGAAAAGTTGCTGTTGTTATTCACATGGACTTACATGCGCCAGCTGTCGCTCAATATTAGAGAATCCAGAATAGCTAGGGGCAATTCAGGAAATCACATGCCTCAGCTTCAGAAGAGAGTCGTTGGACATTGTTCACAAATGCAGATGCATCGAATCTGAACTCGCATGTTACTCGTCTCACAGAAAAAAATGAAAAAGCACACCAAGTCTTTCCAGAGTGCAGTGGATTCCATATGACCATTGGACCTCCAACATCTCCAATCCGTCTCCAGAAGCCCAGAAGCCCAGAGGTTTTTTTTTGCATCCCACCTTGCAGCAATGATTCCAGTGGCTTTGGGGTCAGACGTTGCTAGGTGTGTCTGAAAATCATGGCAACACCCCAAATCCCGTGGTTTAGACATGCATTTGTTCCCATCATTTGACAGCCGTTATTGGGTTATACAGTTCTACCCTTTTACCAGTTTTATTTTGAAATGCCACAACATCATGTAATATCCAGCCATGCCCCAACTTATATCCAGTTCTGTTTAAATGTAATATGATATATATATATATAATATATATATATATATGATTATATATGATATTTAATGATATTTATATCTCATACATATATGTATATATATATATGATATATATATATATATATGATATATATATATTTATATATATATAATATATATACACCCTATTATACATATATATATATATATTATATCATTTATATCCCATTATCCCATCAGCATTCTCATGGTATATCTCATTTTCTGCGGGACCTAGATGTTGCAGGTGGTTTCTGCACTTGACCTGATTTCAATGGAGCTGCAGGACAAGGTGATGCTTTCACATGGAAAATCTCAAGCTTTACCTGGGGAAATACGGGATAATCGTGGATAATCACAAATAAATGGACTCACATTGGTGATCAGGTTATCATTTATCATTATTTGCTATTGCCGCGTGAAATTCTGGGATTCTGTAAGACAAGCAGATCTTTTTTTTGGTGGACGTCGTGTGGTGCGCATCAGGTGGCCATGCTCAGAACAGCGGTCCTGCCAGGTAAGGAGCGACAAATTGGTCGAAACCCATAATGAAACCCATGGCTGCTCAACCAGAATCATATGGGACCACAGTGGACCATATGAGTATATCTGGGTAAATTATAACCTCACGTCGTGACCTCACTGGAATCATGGTTAGTAAGGGGAATCATCCTCAAATAGATAAATAGCATTAAATAGCTACTATAATATGATTATATTTGTTTGGATGTTCAGGTGAATATTTTTTGATTTTCCCAGATTCAGGCTCAGACTCTTTTCGCCTGTCCCACAATAGGGTGGAGCCCGCTGGAGAGGTATGCAGACCGCAACAGCCCCGAGAAGCCGAGATGATTGGCTGCTTTGGGGCCCATCGCGTCCAAGCTAAAAGGCCCAGCGAAGCTCATTAATCATCAGTTGATAGAGCGTGAGATGTTGGTGTTTTGTTTGCTGTTTGTTTTGAATTATTTTTTGATATGTTTCAATTCTGCTACTGAAATTGAACTTGGATTCCCAAGAGTTCCCATTTCGTGTGTTTTTTTTGGGGCTTCCGTCATTTTCCGCCTGACTGCATGGAAGGATCAAGACATCGTTGTGCTACGCTGTTGCCCTGTGAAATCCTTACGAATGGTGCAGCCGCTTGGGTTTCACCAAGAGGTGGGCGGACACGACCATGGCAGCTGGTTGGGATGGGTTCGTGATGTAGTGATGTACTGTTCTATTCTGATGCTCGTGATGTGTGCAATTCTTGTTCAAAATAATTCAGGATCCCAATGATTGGTGGTGGTGCTCTATTGTGCAAGTTTTTCGATGGATCAATTTATTTCTTCCAGAAGGACCTTGTTTTTTTGGTGTTTTTTTTTGCGAATCCTAAAAGGCACCGCTCCTTTACTCCGCTTTTTTGTATCTTACCAAGCACTATTTTACAAAGATGCCAATGTTTCCCAAAGAATCAATTTCATTGCTTCAGCCAAGATAAAAACTTACACCCATACAATTTTTCAAAGGGCTATCCGTGAATCACCCACGTACAGACGAATAGACAGATTTGTTTGGGTGATGCTCTATTGTGACAAGGCGTCTATTCTTGACTTTTAAATCCACTATTCCTTTACTACAGCTGTTATATCTTACTTAGCACCGCTCATCTTGAATCCTTGGAATGCCAAGGTTCCCCTTGACGATAACGATAGACAAGCAGAAAGAACGAAATAACAAAGGACAAGACGAAGAAAATTAAAGGACCCAAGGGAAGCACAAGAAGGAAATAACAAAGAAGAACAAATAAAGCACGGAAGAAAGACAGGATGAAAGGAAACAATGCAAACAAAGGGAACAGAAGAAGGAATAGCAAGGGAAATAATGAAAGACAGAAAGACGTGATCCAATATTAACAAAGTCTACTGAGCGAAGATCCTCACAGATCCTTCACCCATGAGCCCAACATAGCCCAACAAAGGAACATGAATTGAAAGTAGATTTGATTGAACTATTATCCTTAGATTCATCACCCTTTGTTTCCCAACTGGTCCTAACAGACATGGTCATCAATAGAGTACCCTTCACTTGTTTGGGCTCGCTAATCATCCAACAACCAAGAACCTAGGAATTTCTCAGTGAACAATATTCAACAATTAGGCATTCAGGGTGGAACTGCGCCCTGCCATCAACCTGTTGGGCACATCACTTCCCCCTTGCTGCCGTGGTGAGTTCGAGGACTTCCCCTTCGAAGTACGTTGCCTCGGCGCAGAGATGTGCTACCGCAGGCCACCAACGTGACCTGTGTGCAATGCCTGAAATGGTTCCACCGATTTGGATGTTTGCATCCTGCGACTCCAGGCAACCTGCATTCTGATTATTTGTTATCCGACTATGTCGGATGTCCTCCGCGTTTCTTGAATATATAACGATCCCCGATGACATTCATATTTTTCCTCGGGTGAGTGCAAAACAATCTGCCAAGCCGTGATATTTGTTGTTGAACCCACAGTGCTCAGTGCTTGTAAGTGCACCTTGCCGGGTGTACAAAGGGTGAGTGGAAGAGCTATACAGGGGTGTTACAGGGCAAGCTCTGATATTTTCAAGGGTTGGCCCAGTCCATAGATTTGATCGGTCTCCATGAAATCCCAATGATATGATATGTTGGTTACACATATTCTCACAATAAATAAAGAGTCCAGCCCTTCCTTTTTTCCCTTCTGTTCTTGAAAGTCTATCTACGGTTCAAGGCATTCATCAAAACCTTTTGTGGCAGCAAAAAGACATAGTTCCACTTGAAAACATTTGAATGATTTCGGCAACGTATATTAATAATAAGAATATATTTAGATATTAACATATATATATATAATACAGATACATATTTTTCTTTGACAGCTGCAAATCCTGTATATCGTTGCAGAGAAGCAGCCAGTCAAACTGATTCCTGATATTTCTTGTGCTTGTTCTTACTTTGGGTGCTTCGTGCTGTTGAGATCTTGGTGCAATCAGGTGAGACCATGTTAGAATGCCAAAGCGCTTCGTTGGAATGCAGAAAGAAGCGACAGTTTCAGGACAGGTGATGGGTGATGAGATTTGTGGTTTCTGTGGGTATGACCTATCTATGTGTTGTTTGGGACGAGGTTGCACTCAGAAACTGGGGGTCTAGACCTGTGGGTCCTTACTGATACGCCACATCAGTTGACTGTTGGATGTAATACTGTAATATGTCTGTTCCGATCCTACTTGATCAATGATATTATGATATAGATATGACTCATTCCGTTCTTCCACCAAAGCCACAACATTTCCCTGCTTTCAAGAAATCCGGGCCTTTTTGGGTTTTACAGCACTATGTGCATGTCTGGTGGGGATGTGCAATTGATCACGAATGTGTTGCAATATGTTGCAATGTTCATCCACCCCAGTTTGGAGTATTTTGTAGTCACACCATGGGGTGGATGGTACCATCAAGGAGTAGGCTGTTTGCCCCACGGTCAACACAACCAGATGCTCAGTTTTGGTGACATGTATGAATACATATGTGTATTATATATATATATAATATAATTATATATATATATACACATATGTATGCTTGCAATAACATATCATAATCTATAACTCACTATATATACTTCGCCAGGACGGTGGATGATCCACGAATTGTCAGGACTGGTTGTACCTCGTGGCCTCACATGAGACTCACGTCTGAGCCCGGGCTCGTCTCAGCGGTGATTTCTCGTGAGAGAAAATGGGGTCGTCGAGATCGCAGGAGGATATCCTGGTTGAGACAAGCTGTGAGAGCAAGAAGTGACGTGGGTTTTTGTGGCCTGGTTCAACTGGTTCTTTGATTGCGGGCTAGAATGGCTGGAATGGAGAACCTCTAGCTGCAATCGGCCTGGTTTTCAGCTTTCGGCTCAAAGGCATTTTGCTGAAAAGGGCCGGCTCAAGTACAATCAGCCCCAGATACCCTAGGACTTCAGGCTTAGTAGCTTAGTATCCGCAGATCATCCAAAGTTTGGTTGTCTCAGCTCATGATTGTTGCCTTACTGGATTGATTTTTCCAATGCAGTTGGAAAGTTCGGTTACCAGATGTCAACAGTCTCAACATGTCTCAACAGAGTAGCGATCTACCGATACCCAACTCACAGCCTGCCATGACCAGCGTGACCTTGGGTGACGGGTGAGACCTGCCCGATTCTTAGCTTCGAGCCGCTTGAACTATGTTGACATGGTCATGCCATGTTATGCCATTCGTGCCCCCAAAATATCCCAAAATCATCCATCCATCCTTTGATCTATCTATCCATCCAACCATCCAGTCATTTTGTTCTGCTTTTCCCTTGGGGAGTTTCCCATTGCAGTCTCCAAAGATCTCCCCATGTTTCACCAGGAGAACCGCAAAAACCATGGCGTCGAAAAGCTCTGCTTTCGACGAGGATTGGAGGTACAGAAACTGGCTGGGATGGAGATGTGATGATGGAAATGGGGATGGGGAATGTGATAAAACCATATAAAACCACGCTAAGGCTTTGGGAATTTTAGGGACAAGTGGATTCCAATGTGAAGCGATTCAGATGTTCATGCGTGCTATCACGAGAGAACTGTATTAAGACATTGAGAGACACCCCTGATCACGCCCATAGTTCACCCAAATTGTATGTGGAAACACTGAAACACATTTGATCCCAATTCTTTGGGGAAGGGAGCGATGTCCATGAGGCGTGATGACTTGCCTTTCCCAAGCAACAAGGAGGAGCGTGTGGCCTCCAAAGTCTGTTGATCTGTTCCGATGCTACAGCTGGCTGTAACCCTGAGATCTGGGCGCAGGAATTGAACTTGGAGGGCCAGGTATGGCCAGGTCTTTGTCGACATTTGGGTTTCTCCAAAATGGGGTACCCCCCACCCAAACCTTTTTTTCCCGTTTTTCCCGCCCTTGGAAGCTTGGAAGCGTTGAGGAGTTCAAGGAATTCCAGAGCTTTGACAACGCGTTAAAAGGAGCGCAGACGGCTGACAAGGAGATCCCGGTGAAGTCACATGGGGTTTGTCAGGATCCAAGACCTGTTGGCCCGAAGACTTGAAGATTCTGGAAGCCAAAATCGGACTCGTTAGAATTCGTTTTAGGGGAATAGACCTATCTACAGCAAGCGCTGCCAAACATATTCTAAAGTACATTCCCAAATAATCCAGGACGGGCTTCTGATGCGTTACCAGGGTGTAATGATTCACACCGATACGACCCTTGTATCATATTATATCATATTATGTATAGAATATGTGTATTATATTTTATACACTATATATTTATTACTATCATATATAATATGTACAAAAAAAACACATCACAATATATAATATGATATAATATAATACAATACAATATAAAATGAAATAATAAGATATAATAATAAAATATAATATGATATACTATAACATAATTTAACATAATATAATATAATACAATTATATTATATATAATATGTTATAATATAAATATAATATATATATACTATGATGTATGTAATACATTTAATATGATGCAACACAATACAATAGAATACAAGTAACAAACACTACAATACAATATCATATCAATTCATATCAATTCATATCAATTCATATCAATTCATATCATATCACATCATATCATATCACATCATATCATATATATATATGAATAACAATTATATATATATATACATATGTATGCAATCGCATACATATATATACATATGTATAACTTTTGAACATAGTGGTCAGCGGCAAGCAAGGCGTTGCTCAGGATCCATCTTTAGGTGCAGAACGATGTAGCGGGGCACTCCACAAAGGAGGTAGGGATTGTTTACATGTTATCTGAAAAGGTGACAGCGTGACAGCGTTGGAAACTGAGTTCAGCACCAGAAGCATTTTTGCCCCCTTCAATATTCTTTACGTGTATCAAACAAGAGTCATCTCTCAGTCATATCTGAATATATGATATACTCACAGGTACATATAGTATATCATGAGTGTGTGTATATGATTGTATATGTACATTATGATGTACATATATTATACATATAAATAGATATACACATGAAAATCTCTTGGCAGCAGAATCCATGGGTGCCAGGACATCCTGTCTGCCAACATCAATCGTGCAGCGCGGATTGCCACCTCCATGAGAACGGAGACAGGTGCCCAACTTGGACCGCTGTATCTTCAGTCGACCAATTTTTAGGGACAACTCTCAGCCTCCACAGCAACCTGCGGGCGGAAACCGTAGCCACCCTTCCATGCACTTTTGACGCCAGGAATCATACATGTTGTACGTCGACTTTGCTTGGTCTCCAAGGAGCCCTCAAGATGTGCGGTATTTCCATGAATCGTTGGACAAATTCCGCGGAGTGTGCAAGTGGGATAGCATCGCTCTGAGACAAGAATGGAAAAGTCTCTCATCCTTTGACATAGACTGTCCAGTCTGTACAGATGTAAAGTCCCTACTCAGCAGGTTCCCGCTTGAAACGTTTGAGGATGTTTGAGGTGTGATCATTCAAGATATGGGTATATATATATTATAGAGAGAGATTGCTCTATATATATATAAAGCTAGCCATACTCACAGGGTTACAGTATATCCAGTAATTATGGAGTTCCTGTTCATAGTTTAACACTGCATAATCAAGGTCATTCCTTTTCAGCATCCACCCCTCTCTTCCGATTGGCTGGAGCTTCCAGCCTTGCGGGAAGCGCAAGGATGCGAGTCTGTTCCGAGAGACCGCAGTGTTTACGATCGACTCCATCTTGAGACATGCGACGCGCAGGAAGGACAAGGCCGTCCTTGGAGAAGATCAAAACGGGCTCAAAAGTGACCTGAAAGGTTGATGACTGTTGATCACGTGCGCATTTCGTGATTTGGTGATTGCAATCAATACTGATCTCTGATGTGATGATTTGCATCCGTTTTACAACGGCCATGGTCACTGGGTGATGCCATACAGCTACAAGTTTGGTGACAGCTGCAAAAGGACTATCGGGTCTGTCAACGACGATGACGATGACGATGACGATGATGACGCTGACGCTGACGCTGACGATGAGGAGGATGAGGATGAGGATGAGGATGATGATGATGATGATGATGATGATGATGGCGATGGTGATGGTGATGGTGATGGTGATGGTGATGCTGATGCTGATGATGATGATGATGATGATGATGATGACGATGATGACGATGACGATGACGATGACGAGGAGGAGGATGAGGATGAGGATGACAATGACGATATTCAATGATGATAACGTTGATAACGATGATGATTCTGCTATTAATGATGATGATGATGATGATGATGATGACGATGATGATGACGATGGTGATGGTGATGGTGATGGTGATGGTGATGCTGATGCTGATGATGATGATGATGATGATGATGATGATGAGGGGGAGGAGGAGGGGGAGGAGGAGGACGAGGAGGATGAGGATGATGAGGATGACGAAGATGATGAGGACTATGAGGACTATGAGGACTATGAGGACTATGAGGACTATGAGGACTATGAGGACTATGAGGACTATGAGGACTATGAGGACCATGGTGATAGTCATGGTATTGTTGATGATCACAACGACTACAGAATGCATTTAGTTTTGCCGTTCTGTGCGCACAAGGCCCTATAGGCCAAACTATGCTAAGATACACAATCATGATGATCCAGCCAACATTCTGTAGCGATGGACCCCTCGGTTTGAGCTAGGAAACTGATTAACGTCATGGCCTTGCTGGAATCCGATAGCTATAGCTGCGCTCAAATGGCCAAATGACTCATGAACGGAGCCAAAATTCAAAAAACGATGTTTTGAGTTGATATCCGTATCATTCATGACCATTGGCGAGATTGTAACGCGTGCTCGGATGACCCAATAGACAAAATCAAGAATTTGACATTTTGATGCGTTTGATACTTCCAAGAATCCTGGCAGAACATGTATAACCAAATATATCCAATGAAAGCGAGGATTGGACCTCAGTTGGTGTTTGACACAGATCTTTCTGATCCAACGCTTGCATCTCCCAACATCGCCAGGCGCTGCGCAAGCTTTTTGAAGCGCACCTCCAAGACCAATTGTGTCGCTTGGTCAGTGGGTCCAAACTCGGAGTTGCTGGCTTGATATCCATATAACACGTAAATATTATACGCATATGATATTTTATATATATATATATTATATATATAGACATTATTTTATAATATATTATATGCATTGTGTATATACTAGTAATCAGAAACTTTAAAAAGTCTATGGAATCACAGATATTGAGAACTGGCCTCCTAATTCAGTTGGAGATGCTATCAAGATCTATCAAGTGGAATTCAATTGGTGTCGCAGTATTGTGCACACCTGCAAAGCTAGACTTGCTCAGCCGTGCCTATAGCACACTGTTTGTGATGGTGCACGTTTTGTTGCAGGTGACATCTTCCAAAGGGCTCTGCAAGATAGCAACTGCGAAGATTTGGCACAGAAATTTTATTCTTCAATCCTGGTGAAGTGGAAAGACAAGGGATGGTGTGAGCCAGAGATCCTCGGCAGAGACGGCCCCAGTGACTCCACGGACACTGTGGACACTGTTGCGAAGGCTTCCATCCTGTGCAAATCAACATATCACTAGATATCACTAGGCACCA
>Ga0126342_10003937_pt1 | contig 24951 bp, 22 predicted proteins | sample Cyp1metagenome_FD_92528 | JGI IMG/M metagenome (GOLD analysis project Ga0126342, IMG submission 92528) | Coral microbial communities from Lord Howe Island, Old Settlement Bay, Australia - Cyphastrea 1 metagenome | ecosystem: Host-associated > Invertebrates > Cnidaria > Coral ...
ACATGGCCGAATTGATGGATTTGACTGTCAGCAACTGCTGACAAACACCAAGCGAAAACAGATGACGGAGTCTGCACCTTGGAGGGTGGGTTGGGCTTGAAGTTGTGCTGCGAATGAATGTTTTCTATTTTTCATCCATTTCCCCCCATCGACTCAACAATTTTTTCCAGGAAAGTTCTCCCCAACACAATCATTCAAAGGGGCTTGGCTCAACCATCAACCATCAACCAGGTTTTCTTTGGCATCTGCAAGAAGATCCCAGCCAACTCTGGGAGACCCGTTTGGCGGAATTGCCAGACTTTGGAAGCTCCAGGGTGTTGGATTGGATGTCAGTCTCCCGCAAACGGGCCAAGAAAATGTGGTGTGCAGGGGCTCATGTGGTACAGCCGGAGGAGATATCTCACTTGACATGGCAAGCAGACGAGATGAGATGGAGATTCTTGGACACGTTTGGTTTCAGCAGATTTTCATAGATTTTCATGATTTTGTATTGCTGTTTTGGGCGGGCAAGAGCCAGCGCTCGGTACGCATCGGCAGTGTTTCAACAAAAAGTGAGTTGGACCCTGACTGCTGGAGGAAGTATTGAAAGTCATGTATCTCCCGCAGAGTGGAACCGCTTCGCTGGCTACATGAAATCTTCTTTGTTGGCCGTAGCTTGGTTCAATTCATGGTTATGAATTGACTTGCCGTGCAATAGTTTGCTTGACAAAGTTGAGCATTGACAAATGGGTGTGCTTAGACATACGGTACCATGGCATGCCCGAAACTTGCATAGAAACTCCGAACTTCATTGAGGGCACTGTACCGACCAACACTGATTTCACCACCGTATGACCAAGGCCGGCTTGCGCCTCCCCATCCAAGACATAGAAGATGTTAAGACCTGGCTCACCTGAGCTGCAGTGGTTTGTGATTGGCAAAGACGGCCGTGGCTATGGACATTCACAAGGTGGCTTATTGATGGCGTCATTTTCCGGAACAGGAAGAGCTTGTTTCCACATTTGACAGGTGTTGCCAGGGGCTGGATTTCGTGTTGAAGATCGTTGGGACAGCTGCCTCGCAAGCCCGGTCAGGGGGTCTCTGGGCCCGCTGCGTCTGCGTGACCAAAGAGATCAATTGCGCTGTGCTGAACAGCACAAAAGCACCGAACCAGGATTGCTGCTAGGGATGTTAGGATGGCATTGCATGAGATGCCAGAACGGGCAAGCTACCGGAGCTTAGCTTTGTCATTCTTCAGGTCTTGGAAAAAATCGACGAGAGAATTCAGGGCGCGCAGGGGTGATTTTTGTCGGATTCTGGCACTGGATAAGAAATACAGCAGGACTCTCATCATGGAAATCATGGGTGAATTAACACGAATTAACCCTCATCAGTCATCAACCCCTATTGTTCGCCGGGTTGCCATTGGCCCTTCAAACTTCCATGATCTGATCCCATGTGTGGTTGACTGTCCCAACAGTTCCAAACTCTACCCATCTGTGACAAGGTCAAGATGGATCATGACCTTGCTGAAAGCGGCGAAGAAGGTTGGGGATTGGAATCAGAATGAATCAGACTTGTTCAGATTGCAACCTTGAACCTTTGACCACGTCCCAGGTCAGGTTGGTTTTAGCATCTTTGAGGTTTCACTTGCAGCGCGGTCCTGCATCCAAGCAGTTCCAAGCGGAGTTTGCTGATCCTATTGGAATCTTACTTTGCAGATTCGAGGATGCTTTGCCAGTGCAACCCAAATCAGGGTGCCCAAATCCGCCAAACAATTTTTAATTTTATTGCTGTAATTTCACATGCTGCGCCTCTGGCAGCGTCGATTCGGGTGCGTGGGCTGGTGGCCCACCAGTGGCACCAGCGCCCGCATGGATCCGCATGGGCTGATCCAATATCGCCAGCATTCGCCAGCCACTTTTTGACCCATGAATCTCATGAATCTCATCAATTCTCACGGATCATTTCGTGTCTGTTGTTGGAGCATCGGCCCGCTGTGGTGCCAATTTTGCTTTAGCCAAGCGTGAAGGGAATGGCGGTCCATCCGGATGTTGTTGTAGAATCCGTGCCAAGTCACAAAGCTGTGGGCCACAAAATCGTTTGCAGCGATGGAGAGTTGATGAGGTTCAGAAAAACAACAAGAAGTCGCCAGGAAGTCTAAAAAGCTGAGGCACACGATCAGTTACATTGTTTTACATTCATTTTACACAATCACCTGCAAGAATGAAGCCCATGGCCATGACAGTCACTGGCGACCACTGTAGATACCATAGCGCTTTCATGTACTGCAAACCAGCAAGACCAAAAGTGCAGTGAAGTGTGCGTATTACACACACACATATATATATATATTGTATAAATAAATAAATATATATATATAAATTATTATTAATTTATAATGTATATATTTACCTGAGTTACTATCATTTACTGCAGGCTGCTTTCGGCTCCCGCTTTTGCTTGCGTTCGCTCACAGTGTGCCGTTCCGAACGTGATGCTGTGCTGCAAAAAAGTGCCAGAATCAGAAGAGGATCATGAAGTTGTTCCTGCTGGCCCCATCAACGTCAGAGTCCTTTTTGAGATGCCATGGGACGCCCGCAACTGGCCAGGAGATTGTGCGTTGGCATTGCTTGTGAAGAATGAGACTCAGGGCAAGACGTTCAAGACCGAATGTGTCAAATCGGAGAGATGGGGCTATCACGACAGAGCCTATATGAATGACTATGAGCCGAATGATGAGCTCAGTGTCTATATCTATTTGCAGGAGAAGGGGGGCATCGAAGAAGGATATGCCGAAAAGATCGATATTCCCATCGAGCAATTCCAGGAGGCATTGACGCCAGAGTTGATGGGCGCTAATGCTAAGAAGCGGGATGTGATGGTTGTATGCACTGTAAAGATTCGATGGAGTGCTGAATGGATGAAAGAAATCAGCACTTTTGCTCAACTGATTGACAAGGGTGCTAAGTTGGATGTTCCGGCTCGTCCCTGCTGAAGGATTGATGTCAGCTATTCCAACATGTGGACAAAATACAATTTAATTCTGCTACGTTTTTGGAAAAGAACCCGGACATGAAGCATCATAAGCATCCAAGTCTTCTATGTAAATCATAGGGCGGGGACATGCTGAGCTGTGTACACTATGTGTATGTATCTATATATGTATTATGTTTATCAATTGAGACCAATCTTGGCATTTGGGTCATCATGGTCCATCTCAATGAGCTTGGCCGTTGGAGATTTGGAGCAAAAGTTGCAGAAAGAAATTCAGGAGTAATAAATCCTGCATGGTCCAAGCATTTGTGTTCCAGGAAATAGGGAGAAATACAATGAAATATTCAATGAAATTCATCACAAATCCGAGTTTTTGCTCAAACATGTTCCATTCTTCGTTTGTCGCTCAATTTCAGTGTTTGTTTTGTCATGGTCTATCTGTTTTTTATTGTTTTTTTCCACCGAGACTGCCAAGACTGATGGATGGTGGAAGCCGACCCAACGTGATCCCCTGCAAGAAGCAGGGTACATTGTCTTTCGAGCTTCTCCATGAGAATTTGCCCTGTGTGGTGAATCCAATAGGCCATTGCGGAAAAAAACATCATTTGTAGGGGTCCAACGATCAAAATATGGCGATATGATTTGATCATTTGCATTTACTTGCATGAAATTGATCACGACCTCACATCGCGATGTCACTGGAATGAATGGAATTAAATTTGGGGAATCATCCCGCATGGCTTTATTTCAGGATTATTTTATGTACCCCATCACGAGAGTCCTTCAAAGACTGCTTCAAGCCAGTTACAAACACTGGGAAAAAGCAGGATACATTCGTTCTTGAACGGGACGCGCAAAAGATTGAAAGTGGTGGTCAGCAGGGGTCAGACTGTGGCACTATGTAATAATCTTTGTGCAGAATGTGTTCACACATGTTTGAAGTTGGAACACAAAATCACTCACAAGCACGCAGTATATGAAGAAATCATGACTTCACAATGTCAGCAGCATCATCAGAATTTAGCAAATTTTGAAAACATCGCGTTTTCCTGAAAAACATCATGTTTTTCTTAGACGTTACAAATTCAACGACCCTTGGATCTTCTTGATTATCTGATTGTGGGGCAATCATGGGATAAGATAACAGTCACCGTCCCGAATTGGGGGTTTTATCATCCCCCGGAAAACTGGGGACGATGCCAAAGGACCATTTTGATGACCAGTCATGGATAATATGGATATTGAAGCATTGGGTTTACCACATCGTCACATCATTTTCCATGTTTTGAGAATGCTTGGAGCCGAGGGACTCATGAGATGTCTGCAAAAAATCCGTGTCCATCGTGTCCCATGTGGTCCATGAGATCTTACCATATCTTACCTATGAGCCCAAACAAGATCGACAAGTTAAATCCTACTAAAATGGGTGTCAATTTCTTTTTTCATTTTTCTAGGGATCACTATGCATCATCTCTGGGTGATGTTTGTGGTATTTTGTGGTTAAATGATGGTGAATGTTGCTAAACATTCCCGAAGCAAGCTTCGCACCGTGTCGTCCCTCGGTGGGCCCCGGTGGGCAAAAACACCTTGGGTGAGGCCCTCGAACGATAGCTAAGTTGCTTTGTAGCTAGGTTGAGTATGGATGACTATGATATATGGTAGACAAATCTAGTAGTTAATGGGTTTATAAACCAACTTCTACTGGGGGCCTCATCTTGTATCATCTGCAAGATTTTGATACCAGATATTTGATCTATATATTTTTTCTGGTTCACCAGGGTACCGGGGATTCACCATATTGAGAAAATGTTGGGCCCTGTCCTTTCATGGAATCACGAGTTCTTGTGTTCCTTAATCGCAGGGGTGTTGTCTTCCCAAAACCAACTGATTCTTTCCAATGCCAGTGTCAGCGTCAATGCCAAAAAACAAAGCCATTGTAGGGATACCTGACCTATTTGTTGCTTGTGCTGGGCAACAACGAAGGGAGAATGCACGAATCGGTTCCCCCTGTAAGTCAACTAGTGCTTGAAAAAACCAATGTAGTCCCACGATTGCCAGGTCCCTCCAGATGCCACAGTAGTAGAGATGGCCATTTTGGACCTGAACCAAAAGGACGGCAGTTCTCAGTTGCCTTGTGAGGATGAGTTGGCTGCGGTTTGGGATTCTGGTTTCTGGAATTGGGTTGGAAGATATTTTGTGGCAACCATCACAAACACCTGGTGGCTACAACCCTAACGTTGGTCAGCTACTTTGATACTGTAGTTCGTTCGTTTTGCCAAAAGAGGGAAAACTATCTCCGTACAACCAACAAATCTAAAAAGTATTTGTTATTATAGTTATTATTTGTTTGTGTTTAGGGTCTCTCGGATTTAGCCATCCTTAATATCATAGTATCATTCGATATCATTTAATATCATCTCATTTAATACATCATCCATTATATGTATATATATATAATTATATATAAAATATTATATATATATATATATACGTGTATCCTACTTTCAAACCATAAAAGAATGATCTTGAACGGTCTCAAGCCACGCCCACGGAGGATCTTTGGGACGGGCAGCGCTTGGATGCTGAGTCCTTGCTGGCACTGAGATGCATTCCGGAGGAGAAGCCAGCTGGATGTTCAGCAGTGAACATATGGATGGTTGGTGGTGACTGGAACATGGCTGGATTATGATGACTTTCCATATTACCCTCTGGTTATGTCAAAATAGCTATTGAAAATGGTCATTTATAGAGGATTTTCCCATTCATCATGGTGATTTTCCATAGTTATGTTAGTTTACCAGAGGGTAATTGGGAATGTCATCATCCCAACTGACGAAGTCCATGATTTTTCAGAGGGGTTCAAACCACCAACCAGTTTTTGTGTGTCTGCAAATGAGATAAACTTACCGGTACCTCCCAAATGGCAAGAAAAAAGGAGGGACAATGATGATTCAGCAATGGATTTTAGGCTACCCTATTTTCAGACAAAGCCGTGTCTGTAAATAGTGTATAATACACAACTATAATTATGATGGACCGATGGAATATGATGTTACATGAACGTGTGGGGTTTTGAAAGGGTACCAGACTATTTGACCATTCCGTTTTGCATTGTGTATGATACTTTTGTGTGTTAAGCCTAAGTGTCTTTTCGGGCTTATATATAGTGTGGTAACATGGTAACCCCATACATAAACCTTCAGTTGTTTTTTTTCTCCACCACCCATTTCAACGTAAGTTATTGGGGATGGTTTACCCTTGGGTTTAGGCCTCGTTTGTTTTTTTTGGAGGGGATGGTAAAACTGTCACATATGCCGTCCATTTTTTGGCAGAACCACGGGCGGACATTGTTCTTGGGTCTGAGAAACAATTTCTTGGGTTTTGGCGCAGGGAAGAGTGGAATGATTTTCAGGAAAGATTGAAGATAAAGAGTGCACAAATGCGGTACGTATTGTTTCATTCGCCGTCCCATGTTTTTTGCCGGCTTCTTCTCGTGGTGTCGCAGCTTCTTCGACGTTCCCCTCCATCATCCTCCATCTCAAGATATCTCAAGTGTTGGACCTCACTTGTTTTCACCAGAAAAAAATGATGCCAAGCCAGGAGCAGGGCATGGATTTGCTGGGCTCCCTGTTTTCCAAAGGACCGGGCAGAACCGCCCTGACTGGGTGTGGGGGGAGCTCGCAGCCTCGCCAGGATCCGGAAAAGGAAATGTCGAAGCCCCAGTGTCCCGAGCAACGCAGCCATGTGGCACGACCCATGGGCCGCTGGGGCCCATACGCTGAGGGCCGCTGGAGCTGAGGTGAAAATCCGCAATCCCAATGACTATGTGCAGGTGGGGGACAAGCCGGATGTAAGCCGCAGTTGGGAACTTTGGGAACAGTATTCATGATATTCATGAACTGCCAAAAGATAGAACTGGGATCAATTAGGAGAAATTGGGTAATTAATTCTGAACGTACCTATATAGCCTATACTGTATACCAGGTAGTGCCCGGCACGCGCCGGGGCAGAAGTTTCAAAAATAGGACATGACTACAGGAACCAGTTTGCTTATAGGAATTGTTGGTGAGCTGGAAAGAGATGAATTGAAATGAATGCATTGAAGAAAATGAATGAATGATTGAATTGAATTGAATTGGATTGGATTGAATTGAATTGAATTGAATGATTGAGTGAATGAATGGGTGAAACAATGAAAGAATGCATGAATGAACGAATGAATGAATGATTGAATGGACGGATGAATGAACGAATGCATGAATGAATGCATGAAATGAAACGAAATGGAACGAAATGGAACCAAATGAAATGAACTGAAACGAAATGATTGACATGAATGAAGGAAAGAATGAGTGAATGAATGAGTGAAGCAATGAATGCATGAATGAATCACTGAAGCAGTGAATGCATGAATGAATGAATGAACCGAAAGGAATGAAACAAATGAACGCAATGAAATGAATGAAACGAATGGAATGAATGAAACGAATCAAATGCATGAAACGAATTGCTGAAAGGAACGAAGTGACTGAATGATACTGAATGAATGAGTGCATGATTGCATGAATGCTTGAAGGAAGAGAGGAAGGGAAGAAGGAATGAATGAACGGTGGATTTCGTCTTGATATTTTTTGTGCGAGCTAGACGGATCGCTTTTGCCAGAGCAGGTTGAAGAGTTGTGTCTTGGGCTGACAGCTGATGATCAAATGATTCGAAAGGATTACATAGTTCCACATAGATTCTCATCATGTTTTTTTGCAGCCTCTTCGGGCGTGTGGAACATGATATGGCAATGCGAACGGCATTCAAGCGTCAGACTCTCCGGTCTATGCAACAAATGTTGGGACAACATCGGAGTGATTTTTCATTCAAGGTCATCCTCTGGTGTTGCGTTGTTTTTTCAGTGTTGTTTGGTTTGGGCCCTGTTCTAGCAGCACACGGATGGCATCGTCCTTGGGAAACCGAGCTCTCGCTACAGTCTCGTGCACATTTTGCCGACCTCGTCTTCCAAAAGTGCCCTGAGACCCTCAGTTTTTTTAGGATTTTTATGTGAAATCGAGCCCTCGCTACAGTCCTGTAGACGTTTCGTCGACTACTTTTGCAGATCGAGGCCCGAAACCGCGGAAACAGAGACCCTACTACTTCGGCAACTGCGGAAGCCACTTTACCCGAAAAAAACGCAGGGTTTCGCACCCGACAGTCTTTTCAAGCCTGAACTCACGCGTTCCCGACCTGTTACATTTCCCAACTATAACTATGACATGTTGATGTGGTTGACATGATGATGTGGTTGACATGATGGTGAGAATGCATGAGAATTGAGAATGCTGGCCATGACAATCGTCCGTACCTCGGAAGTTTACTAACTCAACTTCCTTTGATTATACACCAAGACCTTCCACCGTAGCACTTTTTTTTTGTCATCCGATACGAAAACCGACAACTCGCTACACTTTTTCCAATTCGTAGCACCAATTTCTGTTCCGAACAATTTTCCTGAGTTCAACCTATTTTCTCTTGGCCACCCAAGCTCGACTGAAAAAAATGATTTGTTCGCTTTGATTCGAGCGAAAATTTGCGAAAAAAAATGCCAATTAAAAACTGTCGCAAACCCAGCTGACAATGAAGAAGGAATGAAACCCTTCGGGCATTTTCTCTGCAAACGAACTGTTTTTTTTGGGCAAACGAACGAAAATCCATAGCATGAGCAAAAAAAACGATACACAAATAAATGTATCATTGGAGGGTCTTGGTACGTATAGAGTGGATTTACCACATTATACTACGGACTCATTCTCCATTCGGCTGGTTTTTGGGGCCAGCCTTCCAGGCAGCAGTGGCCAAAATCATCCGGGAAGGAGGTGGGATTGGGCGAGCACGGGTGAAAAATCTTCGGATTGAGGCCCGATTAAGGTGATATTCATGTGATAATTGTGATAACTCATTTGGGGCCAACTGGCACTTGTCATGAGTTATAGCTGTCATGTTCATGGGTGAATCTTCAAATCGTCAGTCGGAAGTCGTAACCAGGCACTGGCAGCCGAAACTTCACCGGCAATCAGACAAGGCAAGGATGCATGTGGATGCAGCCGTCAATTGGTGAATAGCGGCACCATCAAGGGTGACTTGTGGATTACTGCATATTACTGCCAAGGACTACCAGACACCCCACTAATACCCCCCCCGTAGCCTATAGATTACTCACTATAGTCTAGATTTCTTCCAGGCGTTTCCGTTGTCGAAGTTTACCGTATGACATTCCCATCCCTTGGGAAGAGACGCTACCAAAAGCATCCAAAAAGTATCGAACAGTATCACACGAACGGTCAGCCAGTTTCGTTCCGGGGTGCCAGACAAAAAGCCGTGGAGATGGGTTTGAACTTGGAGGACAGCAGCTCTTCAGCCATGCTGTGGGCAGGTTTTGGTAGCAAGGTGTCAAGATGACTATCCCCACCCCCGTATGACAGGTCCATGAGATTTGTAGGCTTTTGTCGCCAGTGGTTGTGGCTGAATCCCTGGTTCTTGTGAGTTTAATATAACTATGTAGATATAGATATAGATATAGATATAAATATAGATATAGACATAAATATAGATATTAATATAAGCATGTTCAACCTCAATTTTGATGCCACTGGCAATCTTGCCGGGTAACACACTGAAAATATGCATGTCTTTGATCAACTCGTCATGCCCAGTCTCTTTCAACACTTCCCCTGGGTGAATTGCCAAATCTCTTTCCATGGCGGGTTTACTCCCAGCTTTTGATACGTGAAATCCAATCTTTTCCGGATCAAGGCCCCTGACACCATTTTGGGGCAGGATGAAACACTGCAGCTCTTATCCAAGATGCCCTTACGCAGCTCGGTAAAGCTTTTAGATGCTGGAAAGCAGGCCCATCTGGGGAGGAGCGGGTTCTCGTGGTTCAGGGGTTGAAACCAGCATGCTTTTAACTGGCAGTAGAACCAGCCAGAATTGTGCGCACTAAAAGAGGAATGTAAAGTATCCTCCTGCTACTTTGTGTGCATGCCTTGCCTCCATGGGTGGAGATAGGTCACAGGAAATTGGGTAAGTCACCAGGATTCTAACCGACAGAAATGGGAGTAATTAGAATGAAATGGTTCCGGTTTGCTGGCTTTGTAGTGGAATAAGGTTGGGGACCATAAACAGAATTGCCCCTCCGACTTTGGAATTTGTGATGAAATCTGGTCCCCTGCCCTTGTTGGCTCAAGAGGCATTTTGGCGCCTAAACCCTCACCCCAGTTCCTATTTCTTAGCATCTCCTCTTTCTTGCTTAAATTGTCTTCAAGTCCCAACTTTTGTTGGCGACTGACACCTCATATTTGTGTCCAAAAAAATGACTTCCAGTCGATTTCCCACATCCCCATCAAAACCAATCCTGAAAGCGACATTTTGGTTGGTGAAACCATGTCAAACCGTAACATACGAGCCGTTTTTTGAGGCTTAAACCGTAAAAACCATGGACAACCATGGAAAACCCAAGTCTTTTCGAGGGTCGCAGCGTTAAACCACAATGTTTTGTCACTCCACCAGGCCTTGCATCGTGGTGAGGATCCCAACAGTGCCATTGCTGCAGCCAAGGTGCAGGCGAGACATTATTTATCAACATATCTACAAATATGATCAAATATGTAAACATAATAACTGTGGATATATCATGATATATCCATAGCTATATGCTTTTGTTAAGGTATTAATCCAACCAATGGGCTATTAAACACGATATATGCAACTCACCAAATTAATCATACACTATTGTATATCTATGTATATATTTTCGGGGCGCGCTCATACTTATGGATCGTTTACACTGTTAACACGCAAAACTGAATTTTGGGTCGCCTGGATTTCAAACATGGACCCAGATACATTTGCATAGTCACTAGTCTGTAGATGAGGTGCAAACATACATGGCATCATGCATCCTGACATTCAACCACCTACCCGCCGGTAACTAAGCCTGTTGAGTGGAAAGTGCTTTCCTTTTGAACATTGGCAAGCCCAATTGCCAAGTTTGATACACATGCACTAAAGAAGCATTTCTAGGAACAGATTTGGGGTACATGCAGACGTAGTAGATGTAGAGAGACATAGATATAGAGGCCCAAATGGCGCAGATATAGAGACAAAGGATCAGTAGATGTAACAATGTAGATAATCAACTAAGCTCGCAATCAACTGACTAAGCACCTCAGTGAATGAGCAAAGTCAGGATACTTCTTGGAATCCAGGAGGGTCAGTCAGAGTGAATAGGATTTGTCGTGGTATGAAAATTTATGAAAACATATTTGGCTAGGTTCACTGTGTTAAGCATCGCTGTTTTTGTCCTTGGATCCATCCGTTTTTCTCAGCTGCTTAAACTCAAACAACTTTTTTTGCGAAGTGCGGCGTGGCGGCGCCATGGGTCAGAACCTGGGATGTTCGGCATGTATGGTGCCGGGGGTTGAGACACTGGCTTGCGATTCCAGAGGTTTTCATGATTTTTCATGTTTGCTTTCAGGACACTTTTCCCATCTTTTCCCCCATCACTTTGCAACTGGGATGCGAAACCCAAACGACCGGCAACTGCATTTTGATTATGTGGTTCTGGTTAATCAATCTTAATCTAGTGATTGTTACTGGTTACTTCTCACTGGGTATAGCTAGATAAATACAGTAATCATATAATATCATATATAGTTAGAAAAAAAGTATACTGGTGGGTTGATCGTAATGATATATAATATTATATAATATATAATATACCTTTCGCAAGCCGCCAGGAAAAAACTCAGCAAGAAACGCGTGATGTGTTCCGGAAAGACCTTCGCACCCTATGGCATGAAACCTGGGGGGCCACCACCTGCGGTCTGCAAGGAAGGGCTGCTGGGTGGATGGGAAACTCACAACGGGTGGGTCCAATTCCCAGTAAATCAAAACAAATATCATCAAATATCAACATAACACATATACTGGTATGAATCTAAAACATATACTGATATGAATCTATATTGGTTGTAAATTCAGTCATATCAGAGCTTTAGGGATGTGGTTTCCTATCTGATACAAAAATCTGTTTCCTGTCGGTGTGGCGTGGCCGTGGCCAGGAGTACGAGCCCACGGAGTCGGGCGACCTGCCATCAAAAGTGGACCTCAGAAATCACATGAGCCCAGTGGAAGACCAAAGCCAAGCCAACAGCTGCTGTGCCAATGCTGTGGCAGGTGCCCGAAATTGGTAACATGGGAGACATGGGAGACATGGGAGACATGGGAGACATGGGAGACATGGGAGACATGGGAGAACAAGATGGGTAAGATGGGTGAAGTGAAGAATAGCGATTTTCATGATTATTGTTATTTTTTTGTGTCGGAGGGCGGAGACTGTTCAACTCTGTGATGAGTAAGTCGCGAGGATTGAATCGCTCAACAATGTTCAACATTTTGCACCCAAGTTTGGCCCAGACCCGCTACGAGAGCCAAAGACTGAATCTTAGGGAACGCTGTGGGACTATACGACCAGTGTGCAGTGGTAAGGGCCAATCACTGCATGCATTGAATGTTGATGGGCCGCTGAGTGCCGCCAGGAGCCTTCGAGTACATCAACATGCGCCACTGCAAGAGAAATGGTGACACGCCCGCTGACATCTCGCGGCTGTTCATTTACTACGTTGGCCGCAAGAAGGACCAAAAAGATTGGAATGAAAAAGGCGGACATGGGTCAAAAGTGGATACCCAAACTTGCAACCCCAGAACTTTGATTTCCCAACTCAGAGATAACAGATGAAAATGATGCAATTTTTCAATGGACGTCCCAGGTCCTTTGGCCGACGATGGAATGAGTATTGGTGGTGCCATAACTGCCATGCAGACTCATGGTGCATGCATGGAGGCAGACTGGCCATACGACCTCAACCATGTGAACAAGAAACCCAACGATGACTGCTTCAAGGCAGCTCAAAGGTTCAAGGTGGGCCGAAAATGCCGAAAGCTCCGAACATTTAAGGGCCGAAAGGTTGACCTACCCTGCGATCAAGGTTTAAATGGGTTGCCATGCGGGCCATGTTTGATTACCCTTGTTCCGCTAGTTGATTTGTTCAGATGGTTGAACACGCTCGGCCCCCGAGACGATATGATACGGCTGCATGTGGTTTGAGACAGCTGTGGTGTAGGTAACAGAGTATATTAGCCTGGTGTGAATTGCATTGAATTGCCATTTCTTCTCTGGTGAAGTCTCTGGTGAACCATGGCCTTGATCGGTCAGGTGAATTTAGTGCTTTTCTTCCACAATGATCCGAGGAGATCCGAGGAATAATTCTCCAATATCTCTATCGAATTACCATGATTTTTAATTCATGTTTCCATATGTTTCCTAATATATCTAATAATATCTAGAATCTAGAATCTAATATGTTTCCTATACTTCTTCCCTTTCGTGGTATCAGACCCACTCTGACAGGTTCTTGAGGCCACCCGCATTCCCGTGGACTTGGACTGCATGCGTCGCTGCCTGGCGGAGGGTCATCCTATTGTCTTCGGCCTGAAGCTGACGCAGCGCTTCTTCCAGCCACGGCAGGGCTACTGCGCCACGCCTGACCCCAACGACCCGCAGAGTGCTTCGCATGGGCTACATGCCATGCTGTTGGTGGGATACAATGATCGACAAAGCATCTTCATTGTACGAAATTCCTGGGGAACATCCTGGGGAGATCAAGGCTATGGATACTTGGTGTACTGGGTGAAATTGGGTGAACATGCGTATTTCCTGCCATTCTTGCTTGTTGGGGGGCGACATTGTATAAAAACATGACAATACAGGGAGACGCGCGGGATACATCCCCAATCATGAGGATCTGCTCTGATCTCATGCAGATATCGTTTCTATCTATCTGAACCTTTGTCAGCCTTCATCTAATCTCAATTTCACATCCCCGAGTTTGACGAAGGATACGTGCCCTACGACTACATCGCCAGTCAGGAGTTCAACATTGGGAGCCAGTATGCCATCAAAGGCCTCACTGAGGTCGGCCGGAGGAACGGCGAACGTGGTGCATGTGGTACTTTGGTGCCGGAAATCATATTTGGTAGCCGGGTAGCCATTTGATGAAGTAATAGTTCAGTTTGACATGGTGACATAGTTTTTGGATGCCAAAAGTTATGGGCATCCAAGCGTGCCCAAAAACGCACATACATCGAAGAATCTAAACCTAAACACTTACCCAACAATATCTACTTGGAAGACATCCTTGAAATCGTTAGCTCCAGCACTGTCACTATTTTATACCATTTTAGCAGAGCATTTTTCCAACCTTGATTACCCGCTGTTGCTGTGTCCGGCCATCATGCGTTATTCCTCAGTATCTAAAGGAAAAAGGGAAACAAGCTATTGGTGAAAACATAAAGAATGAGGGTTTCGTCTCGTTTCCAATGGTGAGATTCCAATGGTCCAATGGCAATTTCTATGGTTTCAATCTCCAGGTGGACTTCACCCCTGACGACGATGATGGCGCTGATGTCGAGCTGCCAGGGGAGGACGGGGAGGAGGACGACATGCAAAGCTTCGACGCTGACGACTTGGACCCGCCAGGGGATGAGGACAGGGGATGCCATTGATGTGATGATTCTGCAATCATGGGATGTTACGAAAGCCAATGGAGGCTGGAATATGCTGGGATCATATGGGCTGTAATTCAATATAATAATTATTGATATCTGGATTATTGATTAAATGACACACACACACATATATATATATATATGCATACTATATACACATTAGGGTAATAAACAACAACACCTGTTGTGGATGAGTAGCATTCTTACGTCCCTGTAAATCTTTCCTGCCTTTCTTGGCAGATGTTTGCACACCTATACATTTCCATCACAGGTAGATTGCCAGGGCTTTTCAGCTGTGCGAACAATTGGCTTGCATTAGTGATTCTTTGGGGCGTCCTCATAGGATGGCGGACAGTCACGCCCGACAGAAAGAGAGAGAGAGAGAGAGGATAGGATAGTAAACAACAATCCAGATATCAATGATTTATTCGCTATCTGCTATCTAGATTGGAATTGGATTGGATTGTGGTATTTTTTTCCGATTTCTTAAAACTTTTCAGGTGAGTGAATCATCTTGCAATTTATCCAGGTATGGTAATGTCATGATGTGCGCTCATGTGCAGTAATGTAGTTGGTGGCTTCCGTTTTGGCTTTCATTTTGTTCTTATTGTTATTTTCTTACTGTTTTCAACTGAAGGATGGCTTAGAAGGAGCGAGAAGGTTTATGCCAAAGTTTATGCGCATGAAATGGGCTTGGTAAAATGAACCAACAAACAAGTCTCTCATCTCTCAATTCCATCCTGTTTCTCGTGCTCCCGTGGAAGACTGGGCTCGAAAAGTCCAGCCTTAGCGCCTGACAGGATGATCTTGACATTGACACGGATTTTGTGGAGACATTGAAGAATACCTTTTTCTACAATGATGCGAAGATGCCAAAGCAGATGTTTATGCAAATTGGACTGGGGTTTTTGGAGATTTTTCACCTCCTTGGTGTTGAGTTGTTGCAATCATGGATTGGGGTGCGGCCCTATCTGGGTCGGTTCCTGGTGAATTAAATCACAGAATTGGAAGTGAAATTTTCTGCCGCGAGGCCATGGTGAATCCCCAATTGAGGCTCTTACCTGGGAGGATTCACAGCATGTCGCGAAACCCTGAAGGAGTCATGGCCACCAACGCGGACATCGATTTTATGCAGTGGCTGATGATGAAGCTAAAGGAACCGTGGGCCGTGGATATCTATGGATGAACCCCAAACACGAACAGGATGGGGGTCAGCTCTTCCCAGAAACCAACCCAAAAAGACAAGATAAGGCAACCCAGATGGTGCTCGCAGGATCTCCCAGCTGTAAGAATCAGATGCCCATCAGTCTTCATGGTTTCCAGTCCCATCAGTCCCCAGTTCCAGGATGATGGTGACGACACAAGATACGGCTACGACGACTTGATGGCTTTTATCAAGGAGTTTGGAGACCAGAAGTGACCCCCAAAATTCCCCAGGATCCCAATGGATCCAATGGCCGGATGTCCAGGATGTCCAGTGATAGCCATGTTGATTGACCCAAAAAGGCGCATGGTGGAATTCAAGATGTTGGAGGGATTGATGATAGGAAGATCACCTGCTAGTACTGATCATATCTGATCATTCCATCGTTGGAAGTCCTGGACCTGTCTTGCTAGAGATCCCCTTGGAAAGTGCTTTGACTTTTGCCAGCCACATTGCAGGGGAGGGCAGGTTGCAACGACATTGCCACAAGCATCATCAAGCATCCACAAGCACTTTGTCCCCCTATTGCCTGAGAACACATCATCCCCGGGAGGGGATGCCTGTATGACTCGCTGAGAAATTTTAAAACCTTTTGGACTCCTCTGCGAAGGGAGAGCTCCCGGAGATCCCGATGCGAAGTCGTCGAAGAGCCGATGTAGCCATGATCAGCCGCAGCCCCGAATAGCCATGGCCCGGAACTAAAGATCTAGCCCAGGAGCTGCGTGTCTATGGCGTGGCTGAATTAGATGCACGATGGCAATTGACAGCTTTGCAGCTGTGGTCCTTTCTGGAATGAGGAAAACTGTCATGCTTGAAATGTGGTTGGGATGGTGTTTATGGGATTCCACCACCTTAGATCAAAGACCAAGACATCCGAGAGGAAGTCTGGGTGTCGGAGAAACCCTTCGCACGAAGGTACTGGATCCAACGTTGGCTTGTTTGGAGATGATGCGGATGATGGAAGGGGACAAGTGGACCCCACCTTTTTTCTCAACAGGACCTCGGGAAAGTAACCTTCCAGTGGGCCGTGTTCCAGTCCCTCGCTTGTCTCAGGTAGGTTACAGATCATTGAGTTGGGACTGTACGCCAGTTGGAAATGGACGTGGGTCAGAACCCTTGTGCCCTAGTGAGCACCAGAGTAAGGGGCCAAAATGTGGCACATGGATGTTCATCCAGTTGATCCATGTTTATCCTCCCAAGATGGTCCCGTGGCTTTTGACTTTGGTAAATGCCAAGCAGCCCTCAGATCCTTTAGCATTTGCCAGGCAGATTTGATGAACAGCCTCGAGGCCGCATCAAATTTACAACCCATGTTGCATTGCTTGGGAAAGGTTCGGGGAAGGTTTGAGGGCCGTCTGGGAGAAGCTTTGCTATCTGATCTATCTGCTATCTTTCCTGTCATGCCACACATGATGTCTTTCACGTTCGAACAGCAGCCTCACTGCTTCACCTTTCTCGAGGGTGCCTCACATTTGCCAGATTTTGGGACTATGACTAAATATATGATACGAAGTCAAGTCGCATGTTTGATAGAAATGGTGTGGGGTGTAAGGTCTTATATCGTCTTATGATGTCTTATGATTCTTCTTCTCACATCCTTTGCCCTTAAAGTTGAATTGATGGACGTTTTGCGGCTGACTTTTGGCGTCGATGCAGGATCCATTGGCCAAACGCGCGCGCCTGGAATGATAACCTGAAATGACGTGGTCAAATGATTCCGTGCTGTGTTGTGTGGGGAGCGGGAAGCTTGTGCACCAGGGGGGATCATGGGTGGTTTCAACCTTATTGGAATTTTGTTTGCAATCAGAGATGTTACAATGACCTTATGCTGCTTGTGTGTTGCAAGATGTCCTTCACCATTTTCGCAGCCCTCATTCCCTATGACGGCTGCCTGTGCTGCCTGTGCGGTGTGAAATCAAATCCGCCGGCACTATCCATCCTTTTCCGGCTCCAGAACCCGCATGGGGGTGGGGGCATTATTTTCCCAAAGCGAGGACCATCCAAATGGGCCAAAGGCTGAGGAAAGTTTACCAATCCGACCCGTGTAACTGTTAACTATCAGTATCACAACTGTAGGTGAGCCATAGAAAACATGATTTTATACAGGTTGAAACTATGGTATTCTTTTGTCATGATATATCAATACATAATGTCAACATATATACTTACATATGCATCGATATATATATATATATATCATATAGATAGAATGATACTTGTGATAATTTCTTTGTCGATCTTTTCCAACAAAAATCCTGCCGTTTCGAGGGGGCGCCTACCTGGGCACCTCGAAAGAGAGCACGATGCCATGGAGATCCAAAGCTTGGTGAAACTCATAGGCAGCGCTGTCCAGGGCAAAAAAAAAGGGGCCTCCAAGCCTAGTGCGAAATGATGGTTTTCAAAAGGTGACACACACACACATAAATAAATAAATATATATATATATATACAGTAATATGTATAGATTCTAGATGGTTTCCAATGGTTTCATTGAGGTCTCTGAATGGTTTCCATTCCAAAGTGGGGCAGTTTCCAATGGCAACTCGGCAACTTTTGGACTGAGATCCGCCGCGCAGCGGCCAGGTCCGCGCAGATGCCTGGAGCCATGGCCACAGCATTTAATCGCTCGAGCCCAGGCTGTGTTCATAGCTGTCATAAACTGCTATGACAGATGACCGGGATCCCAATGAAACTTCATCCACCATCATCATCATCATCAGCAGCAGCAGCAGCAGCAGCAGAAGACTTTATGTCTTTTCACCTTGTGGCCTCCCACCTAGCGAAGCTCACAGGCGCGACAATTGGAGCTGCCCTGCGATCCGATGATGCTGGGGGACCCGGGTCACTGCTCGGAGGGGAGGGGGGGTTGGGAGATTTTATGGCTGACTTAGACCATATCCTTTGGCGGAGCTCAACATGTGGCATCATGTGGCACATTTGGATCCTTCCAAGTCTTCCAAGTGTCCAAGAGTAGCCACTCTGTCGCAGCTTTTCTTCACATGACCTTGATGGGATGGTGCTACCCTGGTAAGGTGTCAGGAACAGACCGCCATTGCCCGCACCTTCAATGATGAACGTTTCGAGGTGGGGGGAATGGTGGCAGCTGGCATTTCCCAATTTTCATGTAGTGAAGCCATGGCTATTTATGGAGGAAACATGATCATACCAAGACCCAAACTAGGAAAACCAGACTCAAAGACCACATACTACTTTTTGCCCATAAACAGTTGGCCTTCAGATCACACCTACAAGTTGAGGGTAGATATTTCGTAGAAGGACAGGTATAGTAACCCCGAAAAGACAACATAATCTAATTTCTCACTATTTGGTGGGAAATTACTTTTCTATCTTTGTGCGGGTTGCTATACCTCATGTTGCGTGCATGTTTATCCGGATCTTGTTTGTCATGTTTTACTGGGTGAAACGGTTTCACCAAAGCCCACCATGTGTCACCATGTGCCACCAGCATTTGTCCGCAGGAGTGGGAAGAGAGAAGAGCCAAAGCGAAGGCTGTGCCACTGGAACAAGTTCTGACGGCTGACTGGAGGGTTTCACGGATAAATGTTCATGCAAATGGGACAAGATGACTCACATATCATGTATGGATGCGTTGCAAAAATATACGCCCTGAGGATGGGTGATGTGCGCATGTGCATCTATACCCATGGTAGGTTGTGTTGCTACAGTCATGAAGTAGGTAGGACAAAGCATACATGCCATGCACTGCAGAACGACTCAGTTGTTGGATCATGATCAGCACAGCTGTGTGGCAATTGCCAAGAGAAGCGAAGATACAGTACTGCGGCAGGCTGCACAGGTTATCCAAGAAATTAGACGGGAAACATCTTGGGGACTCTCCATCTACTCATCCAGGAGGTGATAGGTGCTGACGCTGGGAGATACGCAGGTCCCAACGTTTGAAGTTCTTTGGGGCCCATGAACGGCACATCGTTTTTCAAATCGCCATGGCGTCTGTGCCGACATGGCCGACATACATGAAGATCTGCGCCACTTGGCGAGGTCTTTGGACATGGAAATTATGGAAATTTGGTGGATCAACATTTTCTGCTGTGTACCCACATGCATATGTATGTCAAAAAACGTATATCCACACATGTCAAAAAATATATACCCTCTGGTGAACTAACATAGCAATGGAAAATGGCTATTTATAGTGGATTTTCCCATTAAGAATGGTGATTTTCCATTGCTATGTTAGTTCACCAGAGGGTACACATCTTATGTCATGTCATTGTCATTGCCGCATGCATAGAGTATTTGCCACCAAGGTGTGGGTCCTTCTGCAGCTCGTTCGCTCCGACCCAGTGGACCCCTGGTTGTCGCAGCCCTGCGCGGAAGCGCGGCAGAAATATGGCCTGAACTTCACCAAGTTGCAGGTGAAAATGGGAATTCTGAGGAAAGCCCATGGCAAATCATGGCAACACATACATATAGAATCATATAAATATAAATAGAGCAATTAAGTTAGACTAGATTGTATATATATATATACATATATTTATACATATATATATATACATATATATATACATAGGTATACACACACATATACATATAATATATAGTTATGTATATATGAGATAAAATGCTAAAAGATCCTCACCACATCATCTGATAAGTCGACGGGCCCCTCACCATTTGTGGTCTGGAGGTGCTGTCCTGGAAACACTACCGACAAGGCCGGGAGCCAATGGTCCAATGGTTTGCAGATGTACTCATTGGAAAATGGCTTATCTGAGACCTATTCTCAGGACGAAGATGTGACAACATGCGTTCAGGGTCAATCAGACGTGCCAGGGAAGAGTGAGAGATTCGTGGAGTCTTCTGTAGACCCAGAGCTTCTGCGTGTCGCAAAGGCTCGGATTTCTGCTCAGATGGTCTTTTCTCTAAGCTGTCAGATGTCACTTCCTTCATTCTGTTCTTTTTTTCTGAACTGGTGCTGCTACCAGCCAAGAGCCATCCAGGAGACCTGGCTTTTTCAAGATGCCTTGCAAGATGTGAAGTCCTGCCCTGCGGCGCTTTGGTGGTGGCAGCTGGAATTTTGATGCTGTTTGAAGTGACATTCACCTATTCCTTTGGTGCCTTGGCTCTGGGAGAAACCGCGGCCAGGGATGGGGTTTCCATGTCCAGCACCCCCACTGCCCGCCAGGAACCAACATGGAATACGAGCAGCATTTCCACCGGATGCACCTGTACCAACGTGAGGTGATCGACAACATTCAGCTGGTCAAAGAGGTCATGGACATGTTCTGGTGGCCCGTGAAGGAAACGGTACAGATGTACTTCGGTTGTCATCGTGGGTGGGTCGATCAGCCTGCATGGTATGGGGGTGACGACTACGGACACTGAAAATACTCGAAAATACTTCGGCGGTATGAGCGTTTGAGAGCAGCATGTAGTCAGAAGATTCGCGGTCTTTGTATCATAATTATCCGATTCCTTTTGAGTACCAACTGATGTGCCCTCGGCTTTGCAGCTTAAGTCCTTTTCGCATTGCAACAGCTGGCTGTTGAACATCACCACGGGGTGTGAAGGGAACACTGTAATGAATCACGAAGGTGTTTCAACATGCTAAGGCATCTACTCCGTTGTCTATCCAGCTCTTGCATGGCAGGTTCACCATGATGGTAAGCATTCAGTCAAGATATAAAATTTACAATTTGACGCTTTTCACCTCGCAGCCTTTCTCCCCTGGCATTTCCTCAAAGTCCTCACTGGGTCGATGCCGTTTTTTTGGTTTCTTTTTGTGTCTTGGTGTGGCAAAGAGCAAAGATGAGCAAAGGCAAAACCGGATCTCGACGTGGCTTCACGAGCGGGTGGAGAAATCCATGCCGCATTGGGACCCGGAGGATGGACATGTGATTACAGATGAGGCACACCTACAGGCGGTCGGATCTCGGTTGGATCCCCATGGGTTTTCACGGGAGCTTGGCAAATTCGTTGGAACTATTGAATTTCACAGATTTTCCATTATTTTCCATTGGCTAAAGGTATCTAAAGGTATCTAAAGGTTATAGATTGTTGTAGTATGTCACAGTATGTTATAGTAATTTCATATCATTTCCAATCTTGCCATTTCTTAAATTAGTTGATATGGAAATTCCCCAGAGAGATGATCCAGAGACAGCTTCCGGGACAGGCCTTGCAGGATATCAAAGATGTGTTGGAAGAAGCTGGGGTCCAGGACCTGGGTTTCAGGTGAGTTACTTTTGCTGGAAATATCTGGAAATCACAGCCAGATTTGAAGATCAACATCACTTTGAAGTAAGAACAAGTAAAACACGTTGAAATGGATATGTACATGTACTACATATAATTCCTGATCATTATATTCATCATGGTCCCTCCTAACATCTTCCAACCACCATTTACAGACATTTTACTACCATCAGACCATTTCAGATTTCGCAGTCGTTGATTTTGTGGTTGGCGAAGAACCCCAGAATCCCCAGGACTGGTTTCCTTACAGAGGCACTCTAGTGGCCCTGCTCCGGGGCGCCGGGACGTGGTGGACCACGACGTGGACGTCGTGGTGGGCGTGGTGTCGGAGATGGCTTGGTTGATGCTGCGCTGGACTATCAACATGAAGTTGCGCCACTTGGGAGCTGCTGATGCTGCTGGGAAGCTTCCCCTTTTTTAGGGTGATCCCCAGTTTTTTTGAATGGGGGGATAACATTGGGATAGCTATGGTTATCTATGCTTAATTGGTATTTTTTTTTGTGATTCCTAGTTTGTTGAATGGGGGGATAATCAGTATGTAAAACTATAATTAAAAAAACAAGTTGCTAGTTGGGATGCTCCTCCAAGTGGGGTTGTTGATAGAAAAAGCATCAGCTGGAATGGTTATATTTATACATGGCATTGTAACACATCAGATTGTTGTGCGTGTTTTTATGCTCACTGAAAAAGGATTATTGGTGAATTCCTCTGGATGTTTTCTTCTCTTGGGGGTAATTATCAATTATGTGTCATGGTTATGTGACTGAACCTGACTGAATCGGCCGCCCCTTTCTTTGGGTTTGTGAAAATGAAGGCCTATTGCATGTTGAAACACCTGCAGCATTGTGCAAAATTTGACTGAGACATTTGGAAAGAACTATGGGCAAAACATCGCTTCTTACCACGTGGTTTCCCTTTTCCCACACCGTTCCAGGCATTATCATATATATAGTTTCATACAGAATATATATATATACAGGGGGAGATAGAGAGAGAGAGAGAGAGAGATATACACACACACACGTGTAATGTCTATCTAGATATGTATGTGCACACACATGGCATCCGAGTCTTGACATGACAAAGTGTCCAAAACGTGCCCCTTCTTGATTCTATTGTGAGCCGGAGCTCACTTTCCAATCATTTTCTCCACAGTGACATACTGCAGACCGCCCAGGTGATAGAGGTTGGGACATTTGTTTTGGGCGCACCTCTGTGGATGCCCCAGATATCAACTCGCAGGAGTATCGGATGGCGCGGGAGGATCTTATTCTTTGTACCAGGCCTTTACTTGGGCCATGAGAATCCTGGGTGAGAGCCATCATATATATCTACATATATATCTACACATACATACATGCATGCATGGCATGCATGGCATGCATGGCATGCATGGCATGCATACATACATACATACATACATAGATAGATAGATAGATAGATAGATACATACGCACAGATATATATATATACATATAAATAAACATACATACATACATACATACATACATACATAGATAGATAGATAGATAGATAGATACATACACACAGATATATATATATATATACATACATACATACATACATACATACCTACGTACATAGGTACATAGATACATACATACATACATACATACATACCTACGTACATAGGTACATAGATACATACATACATACATACATACATACATACATACACACACACATACACACACATACACATACATACATATATATATAATATATTATATACATTTTTTTTGTCAAACATACATACATACATGCATGCATGCATGCATGCATACATACATACATGCAGGGTAAAGGCTGGGGGTTCCCGGGAAGCCAATTGCATTTTGTTTGTATGGATATGGAAAATGTTGATTGTATACCGTGTTTTGCAGTGTTTTATGCTCTTCTCTCAAATTGTTCGATCAGTAAAACTTGCAATGTCGGCGCGGATAAACTTGACGTTTGTCCGCGCAGAAAAATGATAAGTTCACATCTTCCATGGATGGCCAAACATGTGTGCAACATCGAAACCATTGGAATTGCGTTTTCATGCATTTTTGGTCGTTTTGTTGACAACTAGAAATGTCATAATTCACTGGAGAACCATGGGCGAAATGAACATCACACCTTTTTCATCTTCACGTCCACATGACGTTATTACACCCCCCCCACCCCCCCTTCTGTAAACAACAACGATACTTGCAACGTAACAACATCTTCAACGAAGCAACATCCTCAAGGTTTCAACAGGTCTCAATCCAACGCAGTCCACATGACGTTACACCCCCCCCACCCCCCCACCCCCAGCTCTAGACTCTATACCATAACGACGTTTATAGTACATGGCAAAACTGAGGGTTCCTGGAAGCTCCGGGGAACCCCCAGCCTTGACCCTACATACATACATACATACATACATACATACATACATACATAGATCGATAGATAGATAGATACATACATACATAGATCGATAGATAGATAGATACATAGATAGATAGATAGATACATAGATAGATAGATAGATAGATACATAGATAGATAGATAGATACATAAATACATAGGTACATAGGTACATAGATACATAGGTACATAGGTACATAGGTACATAGATACATAGATCCATAGATGCATGCATGCATGCATGCATGCATGCATGCATACATACATACATACATACATACATGCACATATATTGACAACAACAGAATGTTGTGATAAACATATGAATGAGTGCATGCAAGGGTGGAGGGCGGGCAAAACGCAGACTGGCCCAAAATAAGGGTGACTTTTCAAAGGCTTTGAGCCACTCGCGATCGGCATGGTCGTGCTTCCGCCTGAAGGTGATGTACGGCCTCTGGGATCGATTGCCGAGGTGTTGAGATTGCTACGGGTTCCTCCGACA
>Ga0126342_10003938_pt1 | contig 24950 bp, 14 predicted proteins | sample Cyp1metagenome_FD_92528 | JGI IMG/M metagenome (GOLD analysis project Ga0126342, IMG submission 92528) | Coral microbial communities from Lord Howe Island, Old Settlement Bay, Australia - Cyphastrea 1 metagenome | ecosystem: Host-associated > Invertebrates > Cnidaria > Coral ...
CCGGAGAAAACAGCGCGTTTAGTGGTGGTCGAAATATGAAGGCCATGATAATATATTGTACCCTCTGGTAAACTAACATAGCTATTGAAAATCACCATAGAAATAGTGGATTTACCCATTAAAAATAGTGATTTTCCATAGCTATGTTAGTTTACCAGAGGGTATATAATATGACGGAAAAGTGAATGTTACAAGAGATAGACAATAAATGTAATATAAATGTATGAGATAGAATTGTCAGCCGATAGGCAGTTACATCCACTTCATCACCATTGGTGAATTTAAGCGCTGTGCATTGGAGCGATCTCCAAAAACTACACGGCTAGCAACGGGTGGAGAGTGCTGGCTGAGGCCATTATCTCCACTATATGTCAAGCTACGTAGCTTGCTACGTCATATCAGCTGTTGTCTGAAAATAGGGGATACCCACAAATAGCAATTTTAATGGGGAACATGGTGATAATCCATTGGAATATGAGATACACTATTTTCAGACAAACCCATATCAGCTGTTCATGAAAATCCCTTCCCCCTCATGAACAAAGAGAAACAAACCAAGAAAGCCAGGTGGGTTCAGCAGTACCTCGGCTCTGTTTTTTTCGATGTTCAGAAATGGGTCCGAAGAAAAAAAGGTTGTGCCCCCCAGTGATGTTAGTTGGTTTATAAAGCCCATTAACTAGTTCGATATATCTACCATAAACCATAGTTATTGAAGTTATAAACCAACTTAGCTAACTATAGGGCACCACATTGTAGGTTCAGAAGGGGGAAGGTGTCATTGTGCTTGTGCCAAAACAGGCCTCAGTGGAACGGCTCATGATTGAGCCAGCTCACGACTGATATCTCCGAAGAGCGATGGTGAGGCTCTCGCAACTTTACCTCAACTCTTTTTTGCAGCATTTCAATTCAAGCACCCAAAAAATATCAAAAAATCAGGCTGCAATGGGTGCAGTGGGGATGAAACAGACCATGACAGTAAAATTTTATTGGGATGGCAATAGTACTAGGGATATCAAGGGGATACATAAAAAAATAAACAAGATGAAAAAGGGAGAGAAAACTATACCATAAACGGTTTTACAGAAAAAATGTGATTCCACCCGTAGTAGCCGGACTCCGAACCATCCAACAAATTCCGCGCGGGGGGTTTACAGGACGGTATTTTCACCCTTGAAAGCCACAGTCCCTTGCGTTTGTCACCTTTTGAAAGGCTGAAAAACTGTTCAAAATCATTATATATTATGTGTTTTTTGGAAAAACGCGTTTTGCTACAGTTTTGGAACCCTTTGTCGGTCAACTTCACTTTTTACCCTCACATGTTGTCTTGTTTTTGCACTTGCCTGGCAGTCGCTCTCAGCACGCAGTCTCTGCTGTGCCTTGAGCGCCACTGCCACTGCCGCAGATAGGCCATCAAATCTTTGTTGGTCTTGCCATTCTTTCTAGCATGAATCAGCATGAATGCTGGGTGGAATCTTATCTTTGATTTTCTTCCATGTGCAATCGATTCCACCTGTGTGCGCCCTTATCAGCAGGTGCCAGAGAAGATCTCGTTAACGCAGCATCGAGATACTTAACAAGTGCAAGAGAAGATCTCGTTAACGCAGCATCAAGATGGTTATATAACAAGTGCAAAAAAAAAACAATCCTGTTAACGTAGCATCAAGATCTTTAACAAGTGCCAAAAAAAACAATCCTGTTAACGTAGCGTCAAGATATCAAGATAGTTAGTGCAAGAGAAGATCTTGTTAGCATCAAGATAGTGTGCATGTGAGCTGTGAGCATGAATATTAATAGCCCACCCCACCCCCCCACTCCCCACTCCACCCACCCTGTTGTATGCAAGTGCCAGCAAGGTCTCAGCAACGTAGCGTCAGTATAGTGTGCATGTGAACATGAGCGTTGATAGCCCACCCCTCCCCGCCACCCCCCACCACCCACCCCACCCTACCCCACCAAATCAAAGAAAAGTATTGTCCGGTTTTCCCCCGGCCAGCAAAAAATGGTCTTGAATTGTCTTGAACGGTACAGCCAAAACATGAAAGAGTAGTTTGCAAGATATATGCCCCAAAGTCCTTTGTGAAATCATGTTGGTGCTGAAATTCCGCAAAAGTTGATGAAGAGAGAAAGCACGTGAATCAATTGTGTACCTCCAATTTTTTTTCTGTACAAAAAAAACCATCCCTTCGTCCAGGAAACCCTGGTTCTTCCCATTTCGTTCCCTTGGTGCGGCCCTGATGCCCGGATTGCGGCGCCTCAACCTGGGAGACCTTACGAAGGAAGTGGACGGTCAAGGCCAACCCAACGAACAACACCAGCTGCATGGCTTCGCGGTGTGGCAGGTTTCGGCAGCTGGTTGTACTCGAGCCGATGTGAGGGATCGTGCCAGTTTGGTCACGGAGTGACCGGGAGCAAACTGGCTAGCCGAACTTCGCCGAACTTAGCCGAACTTAGCCGAAGGGCAACTTAAGTGCAACACGGTGTTGAACTTGTTCCAACGAATGGAAAACCTTGGGAATCAGTGAAGAATACATACCATCAACATCCTGAAGTTCTCCACCCCCTTTGGATGCTGAAATCATGCAGTGTCCCCGGTCGATGGCTGCTAGTGATCATTGGTGGATCCTGTCTACTGTAAGTTTGTTCAACGACTAGGGTACTCCTTCATCATCATCATCATCATCATCACCACCTACCCAATTTTTTGTTTCTCTGTGGCCCATTCCTGGCCTGGTACCATCGGGCCAGCAACTGGGACGAGGCGTTGCCAATAAAACCTCAGTTTTCGGTGTATCAACTCCAGAGTGTATTGCTAGTCCTTGCAAGAAGTGGATCATTGCAAGGTGCTGCCCCCCTTCCAGTTATACGTTGGTTCATACACTCCATTCAGTATAGAGTACAGAATAGATATATGATATATATATATATATATATTCTGTATACTTCACCCGTTTTTTTTCGCCAAGTTCGCCAAGTATGGGGCACCACCTACCGTCAAAATCTGACACCGGCTGCGGTGATCCGCGCGGCCGCGCCTCCAATGTCGCAAGCCACATAGGGCGCTCCGGCCAGTGCCCAGTTTAACATCATGCCCGGAGTCCTTCTCAGGTCCTGCCGAATTTGTCCATGTCTGCAGATGGTTTTTTTCTCGAAAGTGGCTCGACTTTTCAGCAGCAAAATGTCAGGAGAGTCGTTTTTCGCCGTGAAAAACCCATGTTTTTTGAAAACGAACTCAGATGATTCATTGATCCAAGAGTTGGGGTTCGATCCAATGATTCAACAACGATAGGAATTTCAAGCAATGATACAGGGATTCGATCCACAAGAACTCGGGATTGCACTAACAGACTAGGATGTTTTTCTGTGTATTGTCTGTGTCCATGAAACTCAGGCTTCAACCAACATCTCTGGGTCGCCTCCCATAAGGTCAAAGGTCTACATTTGATCAGTGATCATCATATTTCGTCATGAAATCCCCATGTTCAGCGATGAAATCCCTATTTGGGATGCTTAGATCTTGGCGTTGGTGCTTTAATACCGTATTTAATGGCCATATAATACCATAAATCATTATTTTGGATGGTTAAATCCCTGTTTTCGACGTTTAAATCTTTATTTTGGTGCTTTAGTACCTTAAATCCTTGTCTTGGATGCTTAAATCATCTTAAATGACTACTTTGGATTGTTGAATCCATATGTTTGAATGCTTAAATATCTAAAAATCCTTAGAATTTTGCAATGTTCAATCCAGATGTTAGATCATGTTAGATCCATAAAAGTCCATATCCATATCAATCCTGATTACCCTCTGGTTATGTCAAAATAGCTATTGAAAATGGCCAGTTATAGTGGATTTTCCCATTAAAAATGGTGATTTTCCATAGCTATGTTAAATTACCAGAGGGTAAATCCCTAAAAAAAATCCCGTTGGATCCATTAGCTCCCCGCCTCCCAGCTCGCGCTCACATCACCCGTCCACACTGCAGCGCCCAGCCGCGCCATGCCCGGTGTGAAGGCACGGTTCAGCGAGAAGAATCGCGACGTGGCGCGGCCCTGAACCGTGGAGAAAAATGGAGATTTTACCCGGAAAAATGGAGGGATGTCTGTGGTATTTCATGGTTGTAGAATAAGGACAATGAAATATGAAATTAAACCATCCAAAATGGTGAATTGAACTGGCAAACACAATGATTCAACCATCAAAAATGGGGGATCTTGCCGTATCTTTCCAGCAAAAATTGCAATTTGAAGAAACCAAGCAAATCAGCGTCCGATCCTCCAATTTCCAAAGTATCTTCAGGTCTATTTCTTCATCAAGCTCCTTTCAAAAACCCACTCCAATGACGTCCCAAACCTGGTGGCTCTGGTGTAGTTCCAGCTCTGCAAGGTTCCAGTCATGATAGGTGTAGTAGAAGTTTTCACCCTCCTTAGCTGCATGATTTCATGACGGAAAGGGAGCTCGCCTTGGAGAAGTACCCCAAAAAAATCTATATACTCATTTTAGAGAATTTTGCAGGCTCCAAGTTTGACCCACACCAACATGTACTCTCCAGAAATCAAAACTGGCCACTAGCACATCCCCATTTATTTACATCTACAGACCACACAAAGAACCATTCAAAATGAAGATTTCCCAGCCAACAATGCTTGATTAGAAGGTACATAGCTGTCTGTTGCCTATGCACTTTCAATTGCCACTTCCGGGACCTAAATTAGAGCTATCTAGCATATAAGTATAAGATAGTATAAGGCCTATATGAGGACTATGTAGGGGAATATCCTCACAAAATATGGCCTACTTATGGTACTTACGTACCTCCATCTGTTGGATCCTGAAGATCTCCCATAGACATCTCGACCCAGCGGCATCGTTCCACCAGTATGAGATGCCGCTGTCGAGATAGTGCCTCAGAAGTAAATCAATGCTCCAAAAAAATACCAAGTGCTGACAACACCTAGTGACCTAGTCCCTGAGCTATCAATAATATGCATCTGTTCAGTGAGATCTCAAAAATTCAAGAAGAATCTCGATAGGTCTCGATGTCAATTTATGTTCACAAAAGTCTGATATGCAAGGTGTGTCAAGTGTTTAGGTGAAAATACCTCCATTGCTGAAGGTCTCTCAATTCCAACCCCCAAGAGTGTTGTTTTTAACTCCCGGAAAATTAGGAAACATCGAAAAACATGAGCATATTGTCATGAAATATCAAGTAAAATGCAAACTCAATATTTCATGATATGTCCATATATGCCCATTTTACTGGGAACATATTCCAGATCCAACAAAATTAAAAAAAAAAAAAAAACATGTTTTTGGGCTCTAAATCTGCATCTTTCACCGGCCATGGCGCCGCATCTGCTGTGCATACCAGCGCCGCAGCTGGGGATCCGAAAAGCGCAGCCAGCGTCCATCAGCGTAGTTTTCGGGACCACCTGGAGATGGTGGAGCCATAACAAACCCAGACTGTTGGTGAGTTCATTTGGGGGCAGGGTTGGCCACTTTGGGGAACCAGACTGAGCATCAGGTGTAAAGTGTATGAATTGAATCCCGTTTTCTCGCACCTACTATTAGATACTAGATGATACTAGATACTAATAGTACATTAGTCCTCCCAATCTACGAGTCTTCCAGCTGGATTTTGAAGCACCAGACTCACCAGACGTCTGTCAGGATCGCCTCGGCCGGAAGCTTTCAGAGATAGCCATCCTTTCTCTTTCGCCAAGTTCAACAGCTTCCGGTTCCCCAGCCGTGGCTTTCGGATCCCCGCCACATGCACCTGCTGCTCCTGCATGATGAGCAGCAAACGCCCCAAAAAAACTTGGGGGATTCAGAAACAAACATAGGAAGTCACCAACATTTCTTATTGAAAAAAACCTTCAAAACAAGGTTGGGGGATTTCAATCTGCGAAAAATTGTGGACAAAAAAAAAATGGGTCAGTCGTCGCTGGCTCTGGTTTTTTTGAGGCTTCAAATCTCGCCCCACATCCTGTCGAACTCAAGAGATGAATCTAGTCAAAACAAAAAAAAAAGTGCTCCACCCATCTAGCTCAGCCCGACCTTACAGCCAAAACTTGGAATTTCACGAATTTCACCAAGAAATTGGCACAACTATTCGGTCCTCCAAATACTTCTTCAGTTGCTGAGTTGGCGCTGAAAAGAGCTGAGGGTTCCAGCCAAAATCCTCATACCAGGACTCCCCGGAGTCTCTGAAGCCGTAGTCCGAGGTGTTGGCAAACCACTCAAAATCCAAAATCACCGAGTCCTGAGCTGTTGGAACCAAGGGAACCAAGGGAGAAGTGAGGGGACACCCAATACCCTCTGGTAAACTAACATAGCTATGGAAAATCACCATTTTTAATGGGAAAATCAACTATAAATGACCATTTTCAATAGCTATGTTAAATTACCAGATGGTATGCCAATAGTGATTGATGTGCAAGGGCTGCCCAAAAAGGATGGGAACTCCGGAAAATGATGGCCGATGGGCCGATGATCTTGACCGGATATCCCACATCCAAGAAAGCCAGGAGGCCAGGGGGAAGCCTCCGGTCCGAAACTGCTCCAAAGTCTCTTCCAAATACCTGGCCCCCCACCTGTGAAGCCTGTGAAACCTGTGAAAGAAGTCAGTGGCTGGAAGACTCCAGGAAAAATGAAAAAATGACTGTGAGTCCCTTCTTCGAAACCCATAGGATCCTAACGGTGCTGCTATATATGATAACATGGATTCCATCCCATCAATCTGAATCAATCTATCCCATTTATGTTAGTATATATATATATATTATATATATACCAGCACCATGGATCCTATGGGAAATAGGGCTGCCGGAATTTGAGATCTAACACTCGTGACAGCTTGCCTTTCTGATGATGTTGGCCATCGAGGTCTTCTCATAAAGCTTGTAACCCCGGATACCATAAATCTTTACCCAACCCATACCTATCTTGAGGACCCCTATGGGATCAGAATACCACATTCCCACTTCTCATCCCAACTTGCGGAGAAAAAGGTGATAGATTATTTTATTTGGGTCCTTGATTCCTGAGATTCTAGTCAACAAACATAGCATTGCAAACAAACATGGAAAATGGCATAAAATACATTGTACATAGCCCAGAGTGGATGACTTACCCTTATTTTTTACATCAATGAACATGATGTACCATAAATCCCATTAACATCAATTAAGATTATTAACATTACACTGGTTGGTGGTATACCTACCCCTCTGTTACATAGGTAAAAATCCCCATGACCCACTAGGGGTGGATCTCCCCCGGTGGATCCCTGCCTCTGATCTTTCCATCCCCATCGACAGGCCATAAATCCCAGGATGTGCCTGGCGGAACCGCCGGTTATACCTTCGAAAAATGAATCTTCAAAGTTGAACATCAAAAAAATTACTAAACATATGTGTATAGGATATGAAAATTCTTATAGGATCTGTCATAACTATTATCAGGATATAACTATAGTTATTATTATAGGATTATATCATAATTATCCAGGCAAGAGACCCCAAACAGTGTGGGGGAGTGGAAGGATAATGTATGACAATGTTGATGATGATGATGATGATGAGGAGGAGGAAACTTGACAATAAAAAAATGTTGATAGATTTTCGTTGATCCGTTTTTTTAATATATATATATATACATTGATATACACACATCTAGCTCACATGGTTTTTTAGGAAATTGCTCCACGAGTTGGCCCCAAAAATTTCTCGAAAAAATCAGCACACCTCCGAAGCCCCGAACGCGACCTTGCCGTCCCCAAGGCCCCAAGGTCCGGTCCCAAGGCCTGGGCGGCAGTGCAGGTCGTCCCGTCAGAGCGTAATATGCTTTCGTACCTCGGAGCCGGTTTGGGGGGCCAACGGGATCCGGTTTGGTCAGGTCGGCTGAAATGACATGACGCCTCCATGAGCCCTTAAAACTGGGTCCTGAATATTGGGTTTATTGGTGTTTATTAACCATCATCAACCATTATTAGTGGTTAAGAAGTCCTTGGTGAATCACTGATCTTTATTGGTGCAGCTAATTAAGATCTTTATTGGTTAATTGATGCCACGTTATTAACAATGATTGAGGAAAACCACATTAAACCACCATTGTTCACCATTTATTTAGCCACTAATCATCATGATTAACCATCATCAAGCATTATTAGTGGTTAACCATTTATTCATCACCCATTTATTAACCATTGTTACTTACTGGTGCGTTTTACGTAGGTTGCTGGACGGGTTGCTGGGGGTTGCTGGGATGATTATTACTAGTGATGAAATGGATCATTCCCGAAAATTCCCTGCGTAAAACGCACCAGTAAGCTTTAGCCATTTGGGTCTTCTTCGCTTATAACTTGTTTTGCCAAGTGGAAGGGGTTCCTCCGATGCACCTCGTGAAAGGGAGGCAGCAGGCATGAGGTACAACTGGAAAGCGCCCTCAAACGCCCAAGCCAGCTGCTGGCCGGTTGAGAAATACCTGCCATGGCGAGCAAAACACCAAGCCGGTGATGGGCAAGTTTGGGAACTGTCGAGTTGTGCCAACTGGTTATCAGAAACACGACAGAACCCCATCCCCATCAGTGGAATTACGGCACCGCACCTGGCGGCCATGCGGTTGAAGTGGGTCACATTGCTATGTCCCAATGCTGCATAGCCATCTCTGCTGTAGAAGTAGGGCACATAAGAGGCTCGGTTCGCCTGAATTGGAACCCCGCTTCAACCATCCAGTTCCAGCTGGGGATTTTTGCATGAGAAGTCATTGTCTTCTGGCCATGAAATCACCAATGATGGGATTTGTGGCGAACCATGCCCAAAATGAGGTGATGTCCCTCGGAATGACCATCATTTCCGAGGAAATGCATCATGTCAAAACTGGAATGATGCAACTGGAAGTAGGAGTGATGAGATGGTTCGCAAATTATAGCAATTTCAAATATCCGCAAATAATTAGTAGGTAACCAAATTACAACTGTTATGATTTTTTATGATCAAAATATTTCAATTTAATTACTGTACATAAAAGAACCATGAAAGTTGTAAGTGGTGTGGCCAGTTGGAATCTTGACGCAACGGCGTCAAGGGTCAGGAGTGGTTGGAAGGGACCCCTTTCAGACCTGGAGAAAGAAGGCCCTAACTGAGCCATGGACCGTCTTCCCTGTTTTAGAACATCTCCAATTCAAGACTGACTCAACTTGCCCGGAGCCCCGTTGGTCCTACCATCAGTCAAGTTCCAGTGATCCCCGTTCATGAATTGCTCCGTAATCACCATATCCCTGTTGAAAAAACATAGCATAACTTTTAACACGTGAGCATCAACCATCAGGGATTCTAACGCATTGCCCGCATTGCTCAGAACTAAGTGAGAATCTTTTGGGATTTGTGCCACCATCAAACAGTGGGTGAATAATGGTGAATACTCATGATTGCTTAATCATTAAGATCTTTTATTGGTGTTAATATGTGTTAATTAAGATATTTGAGTAATTAATAGTATTAATAGTGGTTAGTAGATGTTAATAATAAATCATTATTGCTCGATCGTTAAGATCTTTATTGGTGACTCAGCTGGGACCGTCAATTATGATCAAGGGTCAAGGATGGGTGATTAATGATCATTAATAAATGGTTGATGATTAGTTAACCACTAATAATGGTTGATGATGGTTAATCATTATGATTAGTGGCGAGAATGGTGAACAATGGTGGTTAAATGTGGTTAATCAATCATCGTTAATAACGTGGCATCAATTAACCAATAAAGATCTTAAGTAGCTGCACCAATAAAGATCAGTGATTCACCAAGGACTTCTTAACTAAAGATCTTAATGATTAACCATTATTATCTTTGGTTCATAAGTCCTTAACCATTACTTAATGATTATCTGTATTATCTTTATTGGTTATCTTAAGGATAAACCATTATTCTTATATGTTCCATCAAAATTCAGCATATAAACATATATAAACGTATTTATATCAAATATAAACCGTTATTCAACCACCTTCACTGAGATTTCTCCCGCTTTTTTCAGCTGCGGCACCAAGGACACCGGTGACCCCTCCGCCAGCAGCTGCAACGCATCCTGAGGCCCGGCTCCGCGCCCGTAGAGGCGCCCCGAGCTGTTGAAAAGCAGAAGACCCTGCGACCTGGCGGATCCAATTTCGTGGCCATGTTTCCATGGGAATTTCATGGGAAAAACCCGTGGAAAAATGAGGATGTGAAAATGGGAAAAGGAGGATTTTCATGGGAGAATGAGGATAAACCATGGGATTTATGGCAATTGTTATGGGAAAATGAGGATCAACGGTGGGATGTTTTTTGTGATTTTTCATGGGAAAAAAGTCAGACAAAACTATGGGATCTGAGGGATATCACTGCAGGAAGTTCCACAGAATTTGCATGGATACACACCCATCCTATTATGGGAGGCCCATATCACAACTTTTGGGGGTACTGAAACCAAATCTTGCAGGCAAAATATGGTCAATGGGAATTCCAGGATCCAACAGATGGAGGTACTGTACCATATTTCAGGCCATATTTTGTGGGGATATTCCCTTACATAGCCCTTACATAGGCCTTATATATGGTAGGTACCTCCAATTTAGGTTCCTGAAATGGCCATTGATATGGTGAGTGGTGCCAAAAACGGCCAACGGATGGCCAGCAGACTGGGATTCCACTGATCTCCGGCCGCTGTAATCCTGCGCACCTTCCTGCTATGGCGCCTTCTTCGGGCGTCCAACCTGCGAAAAGGCACTGATCCAGATCCCCGGTGACCACATAGGCAGGTACCAATGGACACTGTGACTTCTTCGTGGTACAGTGACTTTGTGGGGTGCCAATGATTCCAATGATTCTAGACTCCGCAAAATCAAAACATATCCATGGCTTTTTGCCTATGCCAGCATTTTTTGGGTCAAGAATAATTGGCCAAGAGCTCACAGGACAGAAGATCGTCATTCAGCACGTGTCGTGATGTCACCATTTGTGACACGACATGAATTAATGGTTTGGAATGGCTGACCGTTGTGTGTTATGATTCTTTTAGGATCACCATGCAACATCCAACACCATCCAACTTGGAGTCAAAACGCAGCGTCTTTCTGCAGCAAGTCTGTGGGCGAAAAACTCATCACAGTTTTTCGGTCAGTTTTTCGACCGACCTTTCTCCCAGAGGCTGGAGGTGATGTCCATGGGTTTCGCAGTTTTCCAGTCACAGTCAGCTCAGTTTTGAGTGGCCATACATGGCCATGCAGTTCACCAAGGTTTCAATCAGCTATATCTATGGACTGAGCGGAAGTACTGAGAGATTTGGAGACACTTTGAGAGAACTCATACTTTTGAGGACGACTCGGATATCAGAACTTCTACCCTCCCCAAGGTGTTGCCTTCAGCATCTTGTAGGAGCACACCTCAGCGGTAGACTTTTCGTAAAGACTGTGGATCCAAAACTCTCAACCCTCAAAACTAGCTGTTTTTTGTGAGACAGTGGCAACAAAAAACCTCTGGTAACGTCTACGTCCAGCTTTTCTAAGAGTTCTAAGTCATACCCTACCCATTTGTTACACCCAAATAGACATCCCAAGTCGTGCTGACATCACAGCTGAGTAGCAGCTCCCTTTGCTAATTGACCAATCTGTGCAGGAAGCATCGGCTTGGCAGGCTTCGCAACAGGCTCCTGACGGGGTTAGGCCGGTTTGGTTTCTTGAATCCGGTCCGTGGCGAGGTGGGCGGTGGAAAAGATGTTGATGTTTGGGCCTAAGATGGCCTAAGAGCATTATATGGAAAATCTGACTGTATACCGTTTCTGAACTCAAGAGATAACTATTTTGAGAGTTTGAATGTTGGAAGAATGTCCGATACATTAACATCTGTTCTGTTTTCCTCTGCATGCATCTGAATGCTACAATGAACAACACCGCAGTAGAGCTAAGAGATTCTCCAGATCGAAAGGTGTTTCAGCCCAAAAATGTTGCTTTTCGAACCCAAGAATGATGTTGGAAGATGAGGTTCCTTTGGAAATTGCGACTTTTTAAGGTTCCACAAAAGATTTGAGGAAGGTTTCTTTCCGCAGAGCCTGGTGCCACCATAAATTAGTTCCAGCTCGGCTCGGTGTCCTGCATCCAAGGGCTTTTGAAGGAGCACACGTCCGCCCTAGCGGTGCCCAAATGGGGCACTGGAAGTCACCCAATTCCTCCATTCCCCCCATGCCGGCAGCTTTCAGCCACATCCTAAATCCTTCCAAATTTCGCTGCATAAACACACTACCCACCGGTTTCCGATCTTCCTTGGAAAATCTATCCATTCAGATATATGTTTGAACTGGTTTGAAACTACTATATAACCATACAAGTATCTATTTGAAATATATATATATATATACGTTATATATACATATACATATTTATATATATATACACATATTTACATATACATATACATATATATATATGTATATGTATATATATATATACATATACATATATATATATGTATATGTATATGTAAATATGTGTATATATATATAAATATGTATATGTATATATAACGTATATATATATATATATTTCAAATAGATACTTGTATGGTTATATAGTAGTTTCAAACCAGTTCAAACATATATCTGAATGGATAGATTTTCCAAGGAAGATCGGAAACCGGTGGGTAGTGTGTTTATGCAGCGAAATTTGGAAGGATTTAGGATGTGGCTGAAAGCTGCCGGCATGGGGGGAATGGAGGAATTGGGTGACTTCCAGTGCCCCATTTGGGCACCGCTAGGGCGGACGTGTGCTCCTTCAAAAGCCCTTGGATGCAGGACACCGAGCCGAGCTGGAACTAATTTATGGTGGCACCAGGCTCTGCGGAAAGAAACCTTCCTCAAATCTTTTGTGGAACCTTAAAAAGTCGCAATTTCCAAAGGAACCTCATCTTCCAACATCATTCTTGGGTTCGAAAAGCAACATTTTTGGGCTGAAACACCTTTCGATCTGGAGAATCTCTTAGCTCTACTGCGGTGTTGTTCATTGTAGCATTCAGATGCATGCAGAGGAAAACAGAACAGATGTTAATGTATCGGACATTCTTCCAACATTCAAACTCTCAAAATAGTTATCTCTTGAGTTCAGAAACGGTATACAGTCAGATTTTCCATATAATGCTCTTAGGCCATCTTAGGCCCAAACATCAACATCTTTTCCACCGCCCACCTCGCCACGGACCGGATTCAAGAAACCAAACCGGCCTAACCCCGTCAGGAGCCTGTTGCGAAGCCTGCCAAGCCGATGCTTCCTGCACAGATTGGTCAATTAGCAAAGGGAGCTGCTACTCAGCTGTGATGTCAGCACGACTTGGGATGTCTATTTGGGTGTAACAAATGGGTAGGGTATGACTTAGAACTCTTAGAAAAGCTGGACGTAGACGTTACCAGAGGTTTTTTGTTGCCACTGTCTCACAAAAAACAGCTAGTTTTGAGGGTTGAGAGTTTTGGATCCACAGTCTTTACGAAAAGTCTACCGCTGAGGTGTGCTCCTACAAGATGCTGAAGGCAACACCTTGGGGAGGGTAGAAGTTCTGATATCCGAGTCGTCCTCAAAAGTATGAGTTCTCTCAAAGTGTCTCCAAATCTCTCAGTACTTCCGCTCAGTCCATAGATATAGCTGATTGAAACCTTGGTGAACTGCATGGCCATGTATGGCCACTCAAAACTGAGCTGACTGTGACTGGAAAACTGCGAAACCCATGGACATCACCTCCAGCCTCTGGGAGAAAGGTCGGTCGAAAAACTGACCGAAAAACTGTGATGAGTTTTTCGCCCACAGACTTGCTGCAGAAAGACGCTGCGTTTTGACTCCAAGTTGGATGGTGTTGGATGTTGCATGGTGATCCTAAAAGAATCATAACACACAACGGTCAGCCATTCCAAACCATTAATTCATGTCGTGTCACAAATGGTGACATCACGACACGTGCTGAATGACGATCTTCTGTCCTGTGAGCTCTTGGCCAATTATTCTTGACCCAAAAAATGCTGGCATAGGCAAAAAGCCATGGATATGTTTTGATTTTGCGGAGTCTAGAATCATTGGAATCATTGGCACCCCACAAAGTCACTGTACCACGAAGAAGTCACAGTGTCCATTGGTACCTGCCTATGTGGTCACCGGGGATCTGGATCAGTGCCTTTTCGCAGGTTGGACGCCCGAAGAAGGCGCCATAGCAGGAAGGTGCGCAGGATTACAGCGGCCGGAGATCAGTGGAATCCCAGTCTGCTGGCCATCCGTTGGCCGTTTTTGGCACCACTCACCATATCAATGGCCATTTCAGGAACCTAAATTGGAGGTACCTACCATATATAAGGCCTATGTAAGGGCTATGTAAGGGAATATCCCCACAAAATATGGCCTGAAATATGGTACAGTACCTCCATCTGTTGGATCCTGGAATTCCCATTGACCATATTTTGCCTGCAAGATTTGGTTTCAGTACCCCCAAAAGTTGTGATATGGGCCTCCCATAATAGGATGGGTGTGTATCCATGCAAATTCTGTGGAACTTCCTGCAGTGATATCCCTCAGATCCCATAGTTTTGTCTGACTTTTTTCCCATGAAAAATCACAAAAAACATCCCACCGTTGATCCTCATTTTCCCATAACAATTGCCATAAATCCCATGGTTTATCCTCATTCTCCCATGAAAATCCTCCTTTTCCCATTTTCACATCCTCATTTTTCCACGGGTTTTTCCCATGAAATTCCCATGGAAACATGGCCACGAAATTGGATCCGCCAGGTCGCAGGGTCTTCTGCTTTTCAACAGCTCGGGGCGCCTCTACGGGCGCGGAGCCGGGCCTCAGGATGCGTTGCAGCTGCTGGCGGAGGGGTCACCGGTGTCCTTGGTGCCGCAGCTGAAAAAAGCGGGAGAAATCTCAGTGAAGGTGGTTGAATAACGGTTTATATTTGATATAAATACGTTTATATATGTTTATATGCTGAATTTTGATGGAACATATAAGAATAATGGTTTATCCTTAAGATAACCAATAAAGATAATACAGATAATCATTAAGTAATGGTTAAGGACTTATGAACCAAAGATAATAATGGTTAATCATTAAGATCTTTAGTTAAGAAGTCCTTGGTGAATCACTGATCTTTATTGGTGCAGCTACTTAAGATCTTTATTGGTTAATTGATGCCACGTTATTAACGATGATTGATTAACCACATTTAACCACCATTGTTCACCATTCTCGCCACTAATCATAATGATTAACCATCATCAACCATTATTAGTGGTTAACTAATCATCAACCATTTATTAATGATCATTAATCACCCATCCTTGACCCTTGATCATAATTGACGGTCCCAGCTGAGTCACCAATAAAGATCTTAACGATCGAGCAATAATGATTTATTATTAACATCTACTAACCACTATTAATACTATTAATTACTCAAATATCTTAATTAACACATATTAACACCAATAAAAGATCTTAATGATTAAGCAATCATGAGTATTCACCATTATTCACCCACTGTTTGATGGTGGCACAAATCCCAAAAGATTCTCACTTAGTTCTGAGCAATGCGGGCAATGCGTTAGAATCCCTGATGGTTGATGCTCACGTGTTAAAAGTTATGCTATGTTTTTTCAACAGGGATATGGTGATTACGGAGCAATTCATGAACGGGGATCACTGGAACTTGACTGATGGTAGGACCAACGGGGCTCCGGGCAAGTTGAGTCAGTCTTGAATTGGAGATGTTCTAAAACAGGGAAGACGGTCCATGGCTCAGTTAGGGCCTTCTTTCTCCAGGTCTGAAAGGGGTCCCTTCCAACCACTCCTGACCCTTGACGCCGTTGCGTCAAGATTCCAACTGGCCACACCACTTACAACTTTCATGGTTCTTTTATGTACAGTAATTAAATTGAAATATTTTGATCATAAAAAATCATAACAGTTGTAATTTGGTTACCTACTAATTATTTGCGGATATTTGAAATTGCTATAATTTGCGAACCATCTCATCACTCCTACTTCCAGTTGCATCATTCCAGTTTTGACATGATGCATTTCCTCGGAAATGATGGTCATTCCGAGGGACATCACCTCATTTTGGGCATGGTTCGCCACAAATCCCATCATTGGTGATTTCATGGCCAGAAGACAATGACTTCTCATGCAAAAATCCCCAGCTGGAACTGGATGGTTGAAGCGGGGTTCCAATTCAGGCGAACCGAGCCTCTTATGTGCCCTACTTCTACAGCAGAGATGGCTATGCAGCATTGGGACATAGCAATGTGACCCACTTCAACCGCATGGCCGCCAGGTGCGGTGCCGTAATTCCACTGATGGGGATGGGGTTCTGTCGTGTTTCTGATAACCAGTTGGCACAACTCGACAGTTCCCAAACTTGCCCATCACCGGCTTGGTGTTTTGCTCGCCATGGCAGGTATTTCTCAACCGGCCAGCAGCTGGCTTGGGCGTTTGAGGGCGCTTTCCAGTTGTACCTCATGCCTGCTGCCTCCCTTTCACGAGGTGCATCGGAGGAACCCCTTCCACTTGGCAAAACAAGTTATAAGCGAAGAAGACCCAAATGGCTAAAGCTTACTGGTGCGTTTTACGCAGGGAATTTTCGGGAATGATCCATTTCATCACTAGTAATAATCATCCCAGCAACCCCCAGCAACCCGTCCAGCAACCTACGTAAAACGCACCAGTAAGTAACAATGGTTAATAAATGGGTGATGAATAAATGGTTAACCACTAATAATGCTTGATGATGGTTAATCATGATGATTAGTGGCTAAATAAATGGTGAACAATGGTGGTTTAATGTGGTTTTCCTCAATCATTGTTAATAACGTGGCATCAATTAACCAATAAAGATCTTAATTAGCTGCACCAATAAAGATCAGTGATTCACCAAGGACTTCTTAACCACTAATAATGGTTGATGATGGTTAATAAACACCAATAAACCCAATATTCAGGACCCAGTTTTAAGGGCTCATGGAGGCGTCATGTCATTTCAGCCGACCTGACCAAACCGGATCCCGTTGGCCCCCCAAACCGGCTCCGAGGTACGAAAGCATATTACGCTCTGACGGGACGACCTGCACTGCCGCCCAGGCCTTGGGACCGGACCTTGGGGCCTTGGGGACGGCAAGGTCGCGTTCGGGGCTTCGGAGGTGTGCTGATTTTTTCGAGAAATTTTTGGGGCCAACTCGTGGAGCAATTTCCTAAAAAACCATGTGAGCTAGATGTGTGTATATCAATGTATATATATATATATTAAAAAAACGGATCAACGAAAATCTATCAACATTTTTTTATTGTCAAGTTTCCTCCTCCTCATCATCATCATCATCATCAACATTGTCATACATTATCCTTCCACTCCCCCACACTGTTTGGGGTCTCTTGCCTGGATAATTATGATATAATCCTATAATAATAACTATAGTTATATCCTGATAATAGTTATGACAGATCCTATAAGAATTTTCATATCCTATACACATATGTTTAGTAATTTTTTTGATGTTCAACTTTGAAGATTCATTTTTCGAAGGTATAACCGGCGGTTCCGCCAGGCACATCCTGGGATTTATGGCCTGTCGATGGGGATGGAAAGATCAGAGGCAGGGATCCACCGGGGGAGATCCACCCCTAGTGGGTCATGGGGATTTTTACCTATGTAACAGAGGGGTAGGTATACCACCAACCAGTGTAATGTTAATAATCTTAATTGATGTTAATGGGATTTATGGTACATCATGTTCATTGATGTAAAAAATAAGGGTAAGTCATCCACTCTGGGCTATGTACAATGTATTTTATGCCATTTTCCATGTTTGTTTGCAATGCTATGTTTGTTGACTAGAATCTCAGGAATCAAGGACCCAAATAAAATAATCTATCACCTTTTTCTCCGCAAGTTGGGATGAGAAGTGGGAATGTGGTATTCTGATCCCATAGGGGTCCTCAAGATAGGTATGGGTTGGGTAAAGATTTATGGTATCCGGGGTTACAAGCTTTATGAGAAGACCTCGATGGCCAACATCATCAGAAAGGCAAGCTGTCACGAGTGTTAGATCTCAAATTCCGGCAGCCCTATTTCCCATAGGATCCATGGTGCTGGTATATATATAATATATATATATATACTAACATAAATGGGATAGATTGATTCAGATTGATGGGATGGAATCCATGTTATCATATATAGCAGCACCGTTAGGATCCTATGGGTTTCGAAGAAGGGACTCACAGTCATTTTTTCATTTTTCCTGGAGTCTTCCAGCCACTGACTTCTTTCACAGGTTTCACAGGCTTCACAGGTGGGGGGCCAGGTATTTGGAAGAGACTTTGGAGCAGTTTCGGACCGGAGGCTTCCCCCTGGCCTCCTGGCTTTCTTGGATGTGGGATATCCGGTCAAGATCATCGGCCCATCGGCCATCATTTTCCGGAGTTCCCATCCTTTTTGGGCAGCCCTTGCACATCAATCACTATTGGCATACCATCTGGTAATTTAACATAGCTATTGAAAATGGTCATTTATAGTTGATTTTCCCATTAAAAATGGTGATTTTCCATAGCTATGTTAGTTTACCAGAGGGTATTGGGTGTCCCCTCACTTCTCCCTTGGTTCCCTTGGTTCCAACAGCTCAGGACTCGGTGATTTTGGATTTTGAGTGGTTTGCCAACACCTCGGACTACGGCTTCAGAGACTCCGGGGAGTCCTGGTATGAGGATTTTGGCTGGAACCCTCAGCTCTTTTCAGCGCCAACTCAGCAACTGAAGAAGTATTTGGAGGACCGAATAGTTGTGCCAATTTCTTGGTGAAATTCGTGAAATTCCAAGTTTTGGCTGTAAGGTCGGGCTGAGCTAGATGGGTGGAGCACTTTTTTTTTTGTTTTGACTAGATTCATCTCTTGAGTTCGACAGGATGTGGGGCGAGATTTGAAGCCTCAAAAAAACCAGAGCCAGCGACGACTGACCCATTTTTTTTTTGTCCACAATTTTTCGCAGATTGAAATCCCCCAACCTTGTTTTGAAGGTTTTTTTCAATAAGAAATGTTGGTGACTTCCTATGTTTGTTTCTGAATCCCCCAAGTTTTTTTGGGGCGTTTGCTGCTCATCATGCAGGAGCAGCAGGTGCATGTGGCGGGGATCCGAAAGCCACGGCTGGGGAACCGGAAGCTGTTGAACTTGGCGAAAGAGAAAGGATGGCTATCTCTGAAAGCTTCCGGCCGAGGCGATCCTGACAGACGTCTGGTGAGTCTGGTGCTTCAAAATCCAGCTGGAAGACTCGTAGATTGGGAGGACTAATGTACTATTAGTATCTAGTATCATCTAGTATCTAATAGTAGGTGCGAGAAAACGGGATTCAATTCATACACTTTACACCTGATGCTCAGTCTGGTTCCCCAAAGTGGCCAACCCTGCCCCCAAATGAACTCACCAACAGTCTGGGTTTGTTATGGCTCCACCATCTCCAGGTGGTCCCGAAAACTACGCTGATGGACGCTGGCTGCGCTTTTCGGATCCCCAGCTGCGGCGCTGGTATGCACAGCAGATGCGGCGCCATGGCCGGTGAAAGATGCAGATTTAGAGCCCAAAAACATGTTTTTTTTTTTTTTTTAATTTTGTTGGATCTGGAATATGTTCCCAGTAAAATGGGCATATATGGACATATCATGAAATATTGAGTTTGCATTTTACTTGATATTTCATGACAATATGCTCATGTTTTTCGATGTTTCCTAATTTTCCGGGAGTTAAAAACAACACTCTTGGGGGTTGGAATTGAGAGACCTTCAGCAATGGAGGTATTTTCACCTAAACACTTGACACACCTTGCATATCAGACTTTTGTGAACATAAATTGACATCGAGACCTATCGAGATTCTTCTTGAATTTTTGAGATCTCACTGAACAGATGCATATTATTGATAGCTCAGGGACTAGGTCACTAGGTGTTGTCAGCACTTGGTATTTTTTTGGAGCATTGATTTACTTCTGAGGCACTATCTCGACAGCGGCATCTCATACTGGTGGAACGATGCCGCTGGGTCGAGATGTCTATGGGAGATCTTCAGGATCCAACAGATGGAGGTACGTAAGTACCATAAGTAGGCCATATTTTGTGAGGATATTCCCCTACATAGTCCTCATATAGGCCTTATACTATCTTATACTTATATGCTAGATAGCTCTAATTTAGGTCCCGGAAGTGGCAATTGAAAGTGCATAGGCAACAGACAGCTATGTACCTTCTAATCAAGCATTGTTGGCTGGGAAATCTTCATTTTGAATGGTTCTTTGTGTGGTCTGTAGATGTAAATAAATGGGGATGTGCTAGTGGCCAGTTTTGATTTCTGGAGAGTACATGTTGGTGTGGGTCAAACTTGGAGCCTGCAAAATTCTCTAAAATGAGTATATAGATTTTTTTGGGGTACTTCTCCAAGGCGAGCTCCCTTTCCGTCATGAAATCATGCAGCTAAGGAGGGTGAAAACTTCTACTACACCTATCATGACTGGAACCTTGCAGAGCTGGAACTACACCAGAGCCACCAGGTTTGGGACGTCATTGGAGTGGGTTTTTGAAAGGAGCTTGATGAAGAAATAGACCTGAAGATACTTTGGAAATTGGAGGATCGGACGCTGATTTGCTTGGTTTCTTCAAATTGCAATTTTTGCTGGAAAGATACGGCAAGATCCCCCATTTTTGATGGTTGAATCATTGTGTTTGCCAGTTCAATTCACCATTTTGGATGGTTTAATTTCATATTTCATTGTCCTTATTCTACAACCATGAAATACCACAGACATCCCTCCATTTTTCCGGGTAAAATCTCCATTTTTCTCCACGGTTCAGGGCCGCGCCACGTCGCGATTCTTCTCGCTGAACCGTGCCTTCACACCGGGCATGGCGCGGCTGGGCGCTGCAGTGTGGACGGGTGATGTGAGCGCGAGCTGGGAGGCGGGGAGCTAATGGATCCAACGGGATTTTTTTTAGGGATTTACCCTCTGGTAATTTAACATAGCTATGGAAAATCACCATTTTTAATGGGAAAATCCACTATAACTGGCCATTTTCAATAGCTATTTTGACATAACCAGAGGGTAATCAGGATTGATATGGATATGGACTTTTATGGATCTAACATGATCTAACATCTGGATTGAACATTGCAAAATTCTAAGGATTTTTAGATATTTAAGCATTCAAACATATGGATTCAACAATCCAAAGTAGTCATTTAAGATGATTTAAGCATCCAAGACAAGGATTTAAGGTACTAAAGCACCAAAATAAAGATTTAAACGTCGAAAACAGGGATTTAACCATCCAAAATAATGATTTATGGTATTATATGGCCATTAAATACGGTATTAAAGCACCAACGCCAAGATCTAAGCATCCCAAATAGGGATTTCATCGCTGAACATGGGGATTTCATGACGAAATATGATGATCACTGATCAAATGTAGACCTTTGACCTTATGGGAGGCGACCCAGAGATGTTGGTTGAAGCCTGAGTTTCATGGACACAGACAATACACAGAAAAACATCCTAGTCTGTTAGTGCAATCCCGAGTTCTTGTGGATCGAATCCCTGTATCATTGCTTGAAATTCCTATCGTTGTTGAATCATTGGATCGAACCCCAACTCTTGGATCAATGAATCATCTGAGTTCGTTTTCAAAAAACATGGGTTTTTCACGGCGAAAAACGACTCTCCTGACATTTTGCTGCTGAAAAGTCGAGCCACTTTCGAGAAAAAAACCATCTGCAGACATGGACAAATTCGGCAGGACCTGAGAAGGACTCCGGGCATGATGTTAAACTGGGCACTGGCCGGAGCGCCCTATGTGGCTTGCGACATTGGAGGCGCGGCCGCGCGGATCACCGCAGCCGGTGTCAGATTTTGACGGTAGGTGGTGCCCCATACTTGGCGAACTTGGCGAAAAAAAACGGGTGAAGTATACAGAATATATATATATATATATATCATATATCTATTCTGTACTCTATACTGAATGGAGTGTATGAACCAACGTATAACTGGAAGGGGGGCAGCACCTTGCAATGATCCACTTCTTGCAAGGACTAGCAATACACTCTGGAGTTGATACACCGAAAACTGAGGTTTTATTGGCAACGCCTCGTCCCAGTTGCTGGCCCGATGGTACCAGGCCAGGAATGGGCCACAGAGAAACAAAAAATTGGGTAGGTGGTGATGATGATGATGATGATGATGAAGGAGTACCCTAGTCGTTGAACAAACTTACAGTAGACAGGATCCACCAATGATCACTAGCAGCCATCGACCGGGGACACTGCATGATTTCAGCATCCAAAGGGGGTGGAGAACTTCAGGATGTTGATGGTATGTATTCTTCACTGATTCCCAAGGTTTTCCATTCGTTGGAACAAGTTCAACACCGTGTTGCACTTAAGTTGCCCTTCGGCTAAGTTCGGCTAAGTTCGGCGAAGTTCGGCTAGCCAGTTTGCTCCCGGTCACTCCGTGACCAAACTGGCACGATCCCTCACATCGGCTCGAGTACAACCAGCTGCCGAAACCTGCCACACCGCGAAGCCATGCAGCTGGTGTTGTTCGTTGGGTTGGCCTTGACCGTCCACTTCCTTCGTAAGGTCTCCCAGGTTGAGGCGCCGCAATCCGGGCATCAGGGCCGCACCAAGGGAACGAAATGGGAAGAACCAGGGTTTCCTGGACGAAGGGATGGTTTTTTTTGTACAGAAAAAAAATTGGAGGTACACAATTGATTCACGTGCTTTCTCTCTTCATCAACTTTTGCGGAATTTCAGCACCAACATGATTTCACAAAGGACTTTGGGGCATATATCTTGCAAACTACTCTTTCATGTTTTGGCTGTACCGTTCAAGACAATTCAAGACCATTTTTTGCTGGCCGGGGGAAAACCGGACAATACTTTTCTTTGATTTGGTGGGGTAGGGTGGGGTGGGTGGTGGGGGGTGGCGGGGAGGGGTGGGCTATCAACGCTCATGTTCACATGCACACTATACTGACGCTACGTTGCTGAGACCTTGCTGGCACTTGCATACAACAGGGTGGGTGGAGTGGGGAGTGGGGGGGTGGGGTGGGCTATTAATATTCATGCTCACAGCTCACATGCACACTATCTTGATGCTAACAAGATCTTCTCTTGCACTAACTATCTTGATATCTTGACGCTACGTTAACAGGATTGTTTTTTTTGGCACTTGTTAAAGATCTTGATGCTACGTTAACAGGATTGTTTTTTTTTTGCACTTGTTATATAACCATCTTGATGCTGCGTTAACGAGATCTTCTCTTGCACTTGTTAAGTATCTCGATGCTGCGTTAACGAGATCTTCTCTGGCACCTGCTGATAAGGGCGCACACAGGTGGAATCGATTGCACATGGAAGAAAATCAAAGATAAGATTCCACCCAGCATTCATGCTGATTCATGCTAGAAAGAATGGCAAGACCAACAAAGATTTGATGGCCTATCTGCGGCAGTGGCAGTGGCGCTCAAGGCACAGCAGAGACTGCGTGCTGAGAGCGACTGCCAGGCAAGTGCAAAAACAAGACAACATGTGAGGGTAAAAAGTGAAGTTGACCGACAAAGGGTTCCAAAACTGTAGCAAAACGCGTTTTTCCAAAAAACACATAATATATAATGATTTTGAACAGTTTTTCAGCCTTTCAAAAGGTGACAAACGCAAGGGACTGTGGCTTTCAAGGGTGAAAATACCGTCCTGTAAACCCCCCGCGCGGAATTTGTTGGATGGTTCGGAGTCCGGCTACTACGGGTGGAATCACATTTTTTCTGTAAAACCGTTTATGGTATAGTTTTCTCTCCCTTTTTCATCTTGTTTATTTTTTTATGTATCCCCTTGATATCCCTAGTACTATTGCCATCCCAATAAAATTTTACTGTCATGGTCTGTTTCATCCCCACTGCACCCATTGCAGCCTGATTTTTTGATATTTTTTGGGTGCTTGAATTGAAATGCTGCAAAAAAGAGTTGAGGTAAAGTTGCGAGAGCCTCACCATCGCTCTTCGGAGATATCAGTCGTGAGCTGGCTCAATCATGAGCCGTTCCACTGAGGCCTGTTTTGGCACAAGCACAATGACACCTTCCCCCTTCTGAACCTACAATGTGGTGCCCTATAGTTAGCTAAGTTGGTTTATAACTTCAATAACTATGGTTTATGGTAGATATATCGAACTAGTTAATGGGCTTTATAAACCAACTAACATCACTGGGGGGCACAACCTTTTTTTCTTCGGACCCATTTCTGAACATCGAAAAAAACAGAGCCGAGGTACTGCTGAACCCACCTGGCTTTCTTGGTTTGTTTCTCTTTGTTCATGAGGGGGAAGGGATTTTCATGAACAGCTGATATGGGTTTGTCTGAAAATAGTGTATCTCATATTCCAATGGATTATCACCATGTTCCCCATTAAAATTGCTATTTGTGGGTATCCCCTATTTTCAGACAACAGCTGATATGACGTAGCAAGCTACGTAGCTTGACATATAGTGGAGATAATGGCCTCAGCCAGCACTCTCCACCCGTTGCTAGCCGTGTAGTTTTTGGAGATCGCTCCAATGCACAGCGCTTAAATTCACCAATGGTGATGAAGTGGATGTAACTGCCTATCGGCTGACAATTCTATCTCATACATTTATATTACATTTATTGTCTATCTCTTGTAACATTCACTTTTCCGTCATATTATATACCCTCTGGTAAACTAACATAGCTATGGAAAATCACTATTTTTAATGGGTAAATCCACTATTTCTATGGTGATTTTCAATAGCTATGTTAGTTTACCAGAGGGTACAATATATTATCATGGCCTTCATATTTCGACCACCACTAAACGCGCTGTTTTCTCCGG
>Ga0126342_10003939_pt1:0-5000 | contig 24948 bp, 19 predicted proteins | sample Cyp1metagenome_FD_92528 | JGI IMG/M metagenome (GOLD analysis project Ga0126342, IMG submission 92528) | Coral microbial communities from Lord Howe Island, Old Settlement Bay, Australia - Cyphastrea 1 metagenome | ecosystem: Host-associated > Invertebrates > Cnidaria > Coral ...
GTGTGAAGATGAGAAGATGTGAAGATGAGAAGATGTGAAGATGAGAAGATGTGAAGATGAGAAGATGTTTTACAGACCCCCACTATTGGAAGAACCCTGCGCTCAGACGCTCTCGGGAAAAATGGTGTCACAGTGGGATCATAATGGGGATAAACACAATTCATGGATTTGGAGAAAAGTTAGAGCGACAACCACAAATGGCTGCCATGGTGCGGTTACAAGTGTCCTAAATTCAGTGTTTGGAGGTCCTTTTGGAGACATTTCAGCACACTTGTTATATTTAGGTGTCACAGCTCATGCAAACTGGATTCTATGATGTATCTTGGATAGGCATTGCACCCTTGTCAGCAGTGAAGTGTAGACAGTGGCATTTCACCTAAAATTGGGTAGTATATGTATAGATACTATACATAACATATATGTATACTCTATAGTATATATAATTATATATATATAATTGGGATATCTAACTCGGTAATCAAACGTGGCTGGAAAAGCCACGAAAAATCGCCATGGAGGTTTCGGCAACGGGAAAGTCATCGAACTACGATAACGGTTACCGGCTCGGCTAATCCTGGGGATGGCATATAGTTGTGCATATTTACATTTGAATATTAGTACAACTAATAGTTTTCATATAGATGGCATATAGTTGTATACATATATATAATGTTTCATAATGGCAAATATATATATATATATATATATATTATGAAACATTTTGAATATGAGTGACATGACACAATGGAGTGAATCCTTGGGAATATCATCCCTTGGGTCCCTTGGTGGGTTGTACCCTCCATGGTACTGATATATTTGCTTGTATCCACAACATATCCGTAGCTGAATATGCCACAAACATCCACCATCCGCATCAGAGAAATCTGGGGATCCAACCAAAGATAGAGATTCTACAGATATATAGAGGCAACACTGTGTTCTATTTTGGCTTTTGCCACGCATTACATGATCAGAGTAACTTGGCAACCTTGTAAATGTTCCCTTAAATCAATATTAAAAAAATCAAACAAACAATGTTTAAAGTTTAAAGATATTAGGATCCAACCTTGTTATTGACAAACCTCCATTGAAAATACGTGGTGCCTGTATGGTTCTTATACTATAGGAATCAACCAATATCTGGGCATTTCTCCCCAATATCTATGCATGCAATGTAATGTCATGTAATGTAATGTAATGTCAGATAATGCAATGCATTGCAATGCAAGGCAGGGTAAGGTATGTACGTATGTTTGGATAAATGAATGGATAGATGGATGCATGCATGCATGCATGCATGTACTTGTATGTACCTGTATGCACGTGTATGTACGTGTATGTACATGTGTGTGTGTGTTTATATACACATAATATATATATATACATACATACTTATCAGATATGTTTTACAATGGCAAATTTCCGCCGTATATTTCATGTTCAAACACACCCAAATATCATGTTGGATATTTCTTTTTGGCTCTCTGCATGTAGTGGCAATATCTCCCCGCGGCAGCAAGGATGGTTCTTGTAAATTAAGCTGACATGTGCTGGTTCAGCTATTTAACCTCTAGCGTAGTCGGGATCTATGTGAACCCACATGTCGGTATTGACCATTTAATATCCACGTATCAGTATTATCCAAGTAATACTCCGTGAATATTCCTAACTAGCGCAACTGTTCACATCCCTATTGTATCCCAATCCCAATCTTATCCCTTGCCCAGATAATTGCTGACTTCTTTTTATTACATCATTCTATCCTGGTTAATTCTCAATTTTGGTGGGAGAAATCATGACTCCCTATGTTTGATGGTGAAATGCATATTTTTCATGCTTAAATCAAGATTTTTCATGGTGAAAAAACATTTAATTACTGTAAATCAGGTGACCTCTTCTATTTTTCACCGGGAAATCCAGCATTTTCGTGCATTTTCCATGGTTCACTCAGTTCACTCCACACTTTCCCTGGTTTTTCCGGGTTCCCAACGCCATGGCCGCCATGGCCGGCGGCGGCACCGCAGAGGGTCTCACCACCGTGGAGGCCGCCGCGACGGCGGCGGAGACGGCGGAGGGAGTGCCACTGGGGCTGGCACTGCCTGGGGGGCAGATTGGAACGGCAAAATCAATGGATTATATATAGATTATCCCATATATTATGGAACAGTAACCATCTATTGGAATGGATTAATCAATGGAATTAACCATCTATTATAACCATCTATTATAACCATCTATTAAAACCATCTATTGTAACCATCTATTATAGCCATGGAAAATCACCATTTTCAATATGTAAACCATCTATAAATGGGCCATTTTCCATGGCTATGTTAAATAACCAGATGGTATATTGGATTATGATGATTGGAATGGAATTATGAAAGATTATGATGATTATGGTTATATTGGAATCTAATGAAAGATTTAGTTGTAACATTAATGGATGTATTATATATTATTTATTAGCAAAATCTACTGATGGTCACAACCATTATATTGGATAATAACCATCTATTAGATTATGGATTGATTATAACCATCTATTAGATTATGGATTGATTACAACCATCTATTAGATTATGGATTGATTATAACCATCTATTAGATTATGGATTGATTATAACCATCTATTAGATTATGGATTGATTATAACCATCTATTAGATTATGGATTGATTATAACCATCTATTAGAAAATGGATTGATTATAACCATCTATTAGATTATGTATTGATTATAACCATCTATTAGATTATGGATTGATTATAACCATCTATTTCATCATGGATTGATTATAACAATCTATTAGATTATGGATTGGTTATAACCATCTATCAGATTATGGATTGATTATAACCATCTATTAGATTATGGATTGATTATAGCCATCTATTAGATTGTGGATTGATTATAACCATCTATTAGATTATGGATTGATTATAACCATCTATTAGATTATGGATTGATTACAACCATCTATTAGATTAAGATCCGTGATATGGTAACACATGTATCGTGATCAGTCGAAATATCCTGATATATATATATATACTGGTTGGTGTGTTTTTACAATCTTGAAAAATATGAGTTCGTCAATGGGAAGGATTGTCCCATATATTATGGAACAATAACCATCTATTAGATTCCAATCATCATAATGATTAATTACAATCTAATGATTATGATGATTGGAATCTAAGGATATATTGGAATCTAATGAAAGATTATGATTGGATTTTGATTGGATGATGACAGACATTGGATGATGACAAATTATGATGATTAGACTCTAACGATGATTGGAATCTAATGATGATTGGAATCTAATGATGATTGGAATAGCCTTTATGGATTATGATGATTGGAATATCATCCTGGAATATATTGGAATATAATTCTGGTGGTAAAAGCCACAAGTGATGTGACTGGGGATATTATGGGGACCATAAGTTGGACTATGATGATTGGAGTATGATGATTATCATATTGGAATAATGGGTGGACTACTATATGGCATATTTATGGATTATGATTGGATTATGGAACATGAATGAACATGATATGTATGGAATAATCAAACAAACCCAAGTATCTGATCTGGGTGCACTGTAATAGTTCATTTCACTGACATGACATGTTGTGCTATTTTGGGATAGTTACTCCTACTAACCATCATCCCAGTTATGTCACAGTGAGGTCACTATAATTTACCTTGTTCCTCGGTGCAGAAGGTCAGTGACCCCACTATAATTTACCAAACGTATGGACGTGTATGGACATATGTATGATTTTTAAGATTTATAAGACATTAAGCTATGTTTATAGGGGATTTCACGACAACAATAGGGACTTAGCATGATTTAATCAAGCTGGGATTTACAAGACATTAAGCTATGATTATAGAGGTTGCTACATATCTATGTGCAGACTTGATGGCATGAATTCATGGAATATTGATACATAATACACACTTTAGAATGTTATTGTGGTAAACCTATAGTGAAACATAATTCATGGCTAGTGGTCCATGGTGATTTAACGCTTCAGTTCAACCCCTACGGATCCAAACACTGTCTGCGAAGGTACAGCTGGATCCATAGGGAACCCATACATTTGAATCTAGTTGGAGCCACTAACTTTGGCAGTTCCAGTAGCCATAGTTACCAGATTATAGAGTTTGTATCTTAACTTTCCCCTGTGATAATCAAGCATGGCTTGCTGGACAATTCCATATTTAGGCCGATGATTTTCCTAGATATGAATGACCACTTCGTTCATGGATTCTCCATTGCTGTGTTCGACTATCGCATAGATTAAGATCCGTGATATGGTAACACATGTATCGTGATTAGTCGAAATATCCTGATATATATATATATACTCAGTACTCAGGATATAATGGGATTTCATGGATTATACTGTACTGGAGTACTGGATCATGATTATAGGGATTTCATGGTGGTATTTTCGGGCCTAGCCAAGTTGATTTTCGGGCCTATGGAGGTCCAACATTGGATAAACACTTCCGTCCAGACTCTGGTCTATGATAGTTTAGTACTGGATCTATGAAAAAATTGGGGTCTCTGATTTTCTCAGGGTTAATCATGATTAAAAATTGATAATCATTATTAACCATTATTAATATTATTAATCATGGTTATCTCTGGCAATAGCAGAATTGGATTTGCCAATAGAAATTCATCTCTAATAGGAGGGCCTCCTGGAGGATAAAAACATCCGGATTGATTTTTTCGACGCCACGCCGGGGACGTGATCCAGTACATAAGCGACCCTCTGGCAATGACTAGCATAGCCATTGAACAACTGGCCATAGAAAGTTCGTTGATTTACCTATGAAACATGGTGATTTTCCATGGCGATGTGACCGTTTACCAGAGGCTAATGTTATATGAGACAGTTGGGGTTACTATTCCCAATATATACATATATATATATATGGAAAAATAAAATTCATGTTCCCAAACCACCAACCATTTT
>Ga0126342_10003939_pt1:10000-24948 | contig 24948 bp, 19 predicted proteins | sample Cyp1metagenome_FD_92528 | JGI IMG/M metagenome (GOLD analysis project Ga0126342, IMG submission 92528) | Coral microbial communities from Lord Howe Island, Old Settlement Bay, Australia - Cyphastrea 1 metagenome | ecosystem: Host-associated > Invertebrates > Cnidaria > Coral ...
TAAACCATGAAGTTTCCAGAGCCATAGGAACCTGGCTCGGGCCTCTGAGTCCACAGTACGCAATGAATTCCACGCCGCTGTGGGGAAATTTGGATCGAGGGGCAAAACATGGCAAAACTAGAATATTGACAGATATGTATGAACATGTCAATATTCTACCCCATTTGAATACTATAAATGTATAGTATGAACAGATTCAGTACCATTCCTTGTGAGTTGTTCGAATCCCTATGAATCATTTAGATTTCGCATACCTGCTTGATATTTTGCCTGGAACATAACGGGTGAGATTGGATCTCCAGAAGATACAATTTGCAATTGCAACCTGATATCTCTCAATCTCTATGTATACGCGTATATGTATGTATATATATATAGTATGTATTCTCATTATATATCAGTATTATCTTTATTATTGTGATAAAATATGGAGGAACATGTGCATGATTGCTCCTCGGCTCAACTATTAGTGCTTTCGACCCATGAAACGGACGGAAAAGTGCAACTGGCCGACACAGCTCAGCAGCCCCAGTGACCCACCTAAGTTTGGAGATGGGATTCTTTGTGACTAGAATGGTGTCTCGAACCAATCTGGCCACCTGCGCGGTTACAAGGTGCCCTGCTCGGTAGGCAGAAATACATGGACCCTATGATCCTCAATATACCCCAAAAAATAGATAAACACAGATTTGACCGAAACATGTCATACAGTTCCTCTATGTTCCTCTACAATCTTTGAAGAGGCCTTTTTTGGTACAGGGATGGGAGATGATGGGAGATGGCCAGAAATCTAGCTCTAGGCCCGGGACATCAATGAACCACCGGGGGGTTGTGTCCTCATCTTTGCATGGTGGCTCACCACTAAAATCGCAGAGCTCAGGACTCTTAAAAAATCAAATCCATGTTTTCGTTGCTTAAATTCCAATCCTGGAAGGAGTTCATATATCATAGAAACTGTATAATAATAAAACAGAATTGTATAGATGCTTATGGATATTATATGATATTATACATGTATATACATATATTATATTTATATATACATATGTATGTAACCCACCACCAAAAAATGTTGTTCTCGGATAAGTGCACAGTCTCCATATTGAAACCTTGTACAGTCGCTAGTCGTCAGTTGCAGGCCTCCTCCACTGTGTCGGCGCCATAGGTTTTCGTGCTCAACGCCTAGCAGGTTTCAGCCCTGTAATCTCCATCCCCGTAAACACTTCCGAAGTGGTCACAAATAATCCAAATAAGTGTAAATCCTCTCCGAAACTTAGTACACCATGGTTTCTACAGTTTCTACAGCTGGTGTTTAATGTGTTTAATATGGGGAAGGGATTTGTTACTGTTGATTTGGTCTGAGAAGTTGCTGGATGGTGCTTCAGAACCCATTCGATAAGGACATTGGTAAAATTTTGCAACTTCGCGTGAAAATTTAGCGAGAATCCCAATGAAATTATCTGTCACTTTCAGGGCCAGATGGGATCTACTCCATATCTTTCATGGTGAGGTCATCTGAGGTCGCCAAGCTAGTTCCACCGTGTTCCACCCTTCTCTGCGATTTTTTGGTCCGCCTTCTTGAAGTAGCGATTGTAATAGAAAGGCAAATGATCCAAGGGCACCAGGACCCGATCCGCATCATTGGCATCTTTCCGAAAGGCCTTGGAGGCCCAGCGGGCGATAGCGGGCGTTGGGGTGCTGCAAGGAGGCGATGCATCATCTGGATGTAGGCTATATACAGGAGACGCGTTTCATGCTGAAAGGAATTCCGCCAAAAAAAATACAAATCACTTGAGACAAAAAACTGGCATGTTGCCATTCAAGTTTTGCATCGAAATTTGATATGCAACCACCCAACAAAAACACTATCTATATATAAGATCCATTAAGATCCAATCAACATGATTAGCTTGATTTATTCCTCGAACTAGGTCGTTTTGCTTTCAGTTTGGAGCTCTTTAGAGGTAGAATGAGCAGAACATGTCCAAACAAATATGCCGGAAAGAAAAACACAAAATGTAATGAGGACGTCTCTACGACATGTCACAACCAACTTCCGGATTTTTTCCAGACTTGAAAGCTAATTGGGATCGATGGATTCGCCCTGTAAGATATGAGTCAAGTCATTCATTGCCCAATCATCCACTGAAACCACCAGAGCATCAGGGCACATGGGAGAGCAAATGCAGTTCAAAGCGCAAAGAGAGCATACTCCAGTCCTGAAGCACAATAAATCCACCAAAATCATCCAAAATCCACTACATTTACCATTATTTAGCATCTTTTACCTACATGATGAATGAATGCAATCATGGCTGGATGGATGGATCACGGCGGGGATTCCCATGGCGGAACCAGCCCTTTTTGCGCAAATGACCCGGATGACCTGGATGACCAATGGTTGACCGTCTCATGACATGGGACATGGTCAACCTTCACATATTAATATGTTATAATATGTTATAATGCTTTGAACATTCCCATAATATGTTATAATATGTTATACATACATTGTTATTACACATAATTATATTGTTATAATCGTCAGCTTCCAAGTACTCAGAATTACCTTCAAAGGTAGAGATCTTCGCCACTGTGGCTGCCGGTCGTCCTCGAACTGAAAGTTCGCAAAGAGCGGCTCCCCGTTGCCCAAGTCGAAGATATCCTGGGTTCGGAGCTGCCCTGCCGAAATCACTTTGGGAAGGGGTGGGGGTATGATGGGGTCAAACTTAGTGCTCATCTTGAAATGAGATGTTTCAAACTCAAAAGGGCATTCGAATGGAATGGCCATGGCCATGTAAGCCCCAAGCATTGTTCTCTGGGCACAAATCTGCACGCACTACCATTTACTTTGAACCCAAAATGAACCTTGCTTTGACCCGTGAAACGGAATGATCATGTGGTTTTCAGGCGTAAATGCCGTATATGCAGTTATGGACGTAGATATAGATAGACAGATAAATCGATAGATACATAAATGGATAATCTAGATGGATAGATAAAGGGAACAACAGACAGATAGCCAGCCAGCCAGCCAACCAGACAGATAGATAGAGAGATATATAGAGAGATAGAGAGGTAGAGAGATAGAGAAATAGAGAGATAGAGAGATGGATGGATGGATGGATGGTTGGATGGTTGGATGGTTGGATGGTTGGATGGTTGGATGGATGGATGGATGGAAAGAAAGAACAATAAATAGAAAAATAGAAAGGATAGAAAGATAGAAAGATAGAGGTGTAGAAAGATAGAACGATAGAAGCATCGAATGATATAAAGATAGAAATATAGAAAAAATAGAACGATAGAACGATAGAAACATAGAAGGATAGAAAGATATAAAGATAGAAATATAGAAAGATAAATAGAAAGAAAGATAGATAGATAGTATTGTCATTGACCAGGACATACCAACATCAACGTGCCAATCAGTCGTTCCAAAGTTTCTCGCACAGGTGCAAGGTTTGGCGGAAATCCCAAGGAGTAACAGCTTCAAACCATTGATCTGACCCTGGTATTTGTCCACACATATTTTGCTAAGGGGATAATTTACCAACAAACAAGGGGGATACAACCGTGTAGAACCTTCAAACAAACGGAAATTGAAAGGAATACAAATTATATTCATTGGATACAATATGTGTTTGATGTGTCCAAATGTTGATTGTTAGACAGTTACGTTTTTACACTCAATTTATAGCATATCTATACTTGCTGCATGAACATCGTGATAAACATGGTAAGCCACTGGATTAACTGTGGGTATGCATTTTTTTAGCACAACCCATGGGCTGAAATCTACAAGTTCTGCTGCCACAGAGCGCACTGATGTAATTGGTCAGTTGGGATCATAATCCCAAAGATGGTTGAAAATACAACATATTATGAAAACCACCAACCAGAAGGTATGTAAATTTGTGCACTTGCAACCGTATTACATAGATTTTGGATGCAAGAAATTCTAGCCTGCAGATTTACCACCAGGCCAATGGTTACATGGCACATACAGCTCATTTTTGCCACTAAAACCACCATTTTGGGCGCTAAAAAAAACCAGAGGTGAACCATTTTCCATCGGGCACCAGGAGGTCCTCAACGCTGAAGACGTCAATGAGGTCCACATCGATTTTGGCCGCTGGCTCCTACAGGACTAGGTTTGTTTCGTTAGATTTACATGAAAATATTTAGCTACCATGGCTTTGTTCAAAGATTGGGAATACCCGAAACATATTTGACCATATCTCAATGGAACAATGATGCAAATCTGTTGGACATGACAATTTGTGCGCGCCAAAGAGCAAGAAAAATCAACATAAAGAAATTGTTTCGCCGGGAATATTGTATTCTTGTCGTGGACCTTCCAAATCTTGAATATTTCAGTTGAGCTTTGTTTTCTTAAGATATTCATCAGTCGATTTCATTATTTCGTGGCCTATCCGCAGAAATCTGAAAAACCAAACATATCCCTTTTTCTATATAATCGTGCGTGATTTTTTGAATTATTTTGCAGATCTTTGAAAGGAATTTGTTGGAGTTTTTGCGAATAGACTTTGACGATTTTTTCTGTCTTCGTGATCCATCACAGTGTGCTCACAGTACCTATATCCATCACATTTGGTAAACTGATGGTAAACTGCAGTGGTTGCGTCCATTGTCCATGGTTTGTCCGAAAAAAGTGGATATCAAAAAACCATCCAAAGCTGGTGGTATTGAGAGAGGAATCCCATGTCCCATGTCCCGGACGCTTTGCCGTGGACATCCCCATGTCGGCTTATACAAGGTGGGCTCCATGCTATCAGTGCCTCAAAACATAACCGATGGAACTGCCCAGCTTCTAGACCTACCCGGTTGAAGAAAAAAACATCAAAACTAATGTGCCTGAACATGGGGTATAGCTGTACCCCATTCCATCCACTCATGTATCATAATGTTTCTTTTTGTTCGATTGCTATTTTGGGGGTTCCACCGCATATTCAGACACACCCAAATAACGCCAAATTCTTAATAGGTAAACAATTCAACTAAATTGGCCATCTATACTGAATCTATGCCATAGCCATGTAACAAATTACCAGACGGCAAACATCCATTAGATCCCATTCAATCCCCAGTTGGTGATGCTTCAAGCACATGTTTTTCCATGAATAACCCCCAAAATACCCCCAAGCATACCAAGCAAAATGGATATATATATATCCCATGATACCCCATGAAATCCCGTGAAGTCCCAAAAAAATCACACCAACAAAACCTATTATATAAATCCATTACAATCCGATGAAACATCCCATGACAAAAACCCATTGTTTTTCGTCCTTCAGGCTTTGGTCGTCCAAGCCCTCAGGCTTTGCAGGAGGCTCCTGGAAGCGTTACAACAGGAAAGGGGGGGGGCTGTAGGAAAGTTACTATGTATATATATATATAATCATCCTGATGTAGATAGAATATGGGGTTTTCGGATTTTCAAACATATACCCATTATAGTGAGTTGTTTGACATGTCCATATTCTATCTGCCCCAAGATGAGTACACATTGTTTATTCATGTAGTATGATGTATATACCGTAGCTAATATAAATGAGGAATAACATCACAAATTGTTTTAAGTCTACAACACCACATTGTTTCAATCCATATGAACCATGCCATGAGATTGATATGGATTGATGTGATACAGTCATCCGTTGACCGGGTCAAGGTGCCCCGGTCAGGGACCGAAGCGGTTTTTTTCTCGCATTTGAAATATTTGTGTCAGAATATAATATACACATATATGGGTGTATGTATATGTATATATATATGTATTACATTTGTGTATCAAAAAATGTATGTTGTATATGTATATTATGTATATATACATATACATATGTATGTGTATGTATTAAATACAAATATATAAGGTATGAATCCTATATTATATATATCCCAGTAGTAAAACTGATATGTATATATATATGTAGTATATGAGTATAAGTCCACAAGTATATTCTGTTAGTCCTACTTGTTAGTCCGCGATCCGCACCTTGCCCTCTTTCTGAGCTTCAAGCACTTGTGCCTCGTAGACCTCCAGGGAAACGTCACTGCGTAGCCAGCTGGCTTTCATTGGTTTTCCAGACCAAAGACATGAAATAATGAGTATATGAGTATATAAAGTATACATAAGGAGTATATATGTATATAATATATATATATGTATATACATAAGTTTCTATCTTTGTGAAACTCAGGAAGGAGTGGACTTTCCTCGATTGCAGAATGAAGAATCATGCAATACAATGATGAATGCTATCCTGATGTCTGGTCACTGCATCACCCATGTGTTGGCCAATTTTTGGGACGTGGTCAGTGGGTTCAACTAACAAACAAACGCTTTGGATCGTTTGAACATGTGGGGGGAAACATCTGTCTGCTATTAAAAGCGGTACACATATATAGATGTGTGTAATATGCACACATGTCTGCTTGATGTCCTTAAAATACATTAGCTAAATACATAATCTGTTTGATTGATTCAAACTCATTGATCCGCCAAGAGTTGGATGGAGTTAGAATTCATTGCAATCGAATTCACGAGCCATCGAGCCATCTGTGGCCGGCCTTGCGTTTTTGCTCACGCTGGTTTGCCTCCAGCTGCTTCTTGCTTTCACCCGCCTTGAGGGGATGATATACTGCAAAGTCATCACAAGTCCACTTTAAGTTCACTGCCCTGATGATACACACTCCTACAGATCTCAGTATCACTAAATCCAAGAGGGGTGCACTGGACCCAGGTCACTATAGGTCCAATATTCGTTGCTTAACTCTTCGGTGGGAACATGGAACTCCGAACCACACATGTAGAAATACGTATATATATATATATTATAACGTTATACAACAGGATTTACATCATATTTCATTACATTACATTACATTACATTACACTACATTGCATTACATTACACTACATCACATTACGTTACACTACATTACACTACACTACATTACATTACATTAGATACATAACATTACATACATTACATACATACATAACATACATACATTAAAGGCATTACATTACATCACATTACATGCATACATAACATACATAATTTAAAGGCATTACATTACATCACATTACATACACTACAGTCACTACATACATTACATACATTACACGCATGACATAAATTACACACATTACATACATTAGATGCATTACATACAGGACATTCATCCATAACATACAAACATCCATACATTCCATCCATCCATCCATTCATCCATCCATCCATGCATCCTTCCATCAATACATCCATGCATATGCATGCACATGCACATGCATACATGCATGCATGCAGAAAAACAAACAGACAGGCAGGCAGGCAGGCAAACAAACAGAAAGACAAACATTACATACATTACATACATTGTATTCATTGCATTCATTGCATTCATTGCATTGCATTGCGTTGTGTTGCAGTGCATTGCGTTGCATTTCATTGCATTACATACATACAGACATACAAACATACAGACATGGGGACATACAAACATACAGACATACAGATATACAGGCATACAGACACACAGAGATACAGCCATACAGGCATTCAGACATACAGACATACAGGCATACAGACATACAAACATACACACATACAGACATACAAACATACACACATACTTACATACAGACATACCGCCATACAGGCATACATACATACAAACATGCAGACATACAAACATACAAACACACAGACATACAGACATACAGCCATACAGGCATACAGACATACAAACATGCAGACATACAAACATACAAACATACAGACATACAAACATACAGCCATACAGGCATACAGACATACAAACATGCAGACATACACACATACAAACATACAGACATACAAACATACAGCCATACAGGCATACAGGCATACAAACATACAGACATACAAACGTACACACATATATACATACAAACGCACAGCCATACAGGCATACAAACATACAAACATACAGACATACAAACATACACACATATATACATACAAACATACAGCCATACAGGCATACAGACATACAAACATACAGGCATACAAACATACACACGTATTTACATACGTGTATATGATTTGCAGCATTTATATATGGTTTGATGTTTTTCCACCTGGTCGATGACTAAAAACATATTAAACAAAGAGTGGGTTCGCATCAAACCAGCTATATATAGTGATGGGTTGGATTTAGGAAACCACACAGTTCTGCAGGTTGACATCTGATTTGGAAATCAGTACTGTTCCCAAGCCCAGGCAGTACAAACAGTATATGACTTTGAGCTGGATCCATGCAACATGTGTGCAACATGTACCTACCGTAACGACCCATTTAAACCAGCTTCAGTATTGTAAGTCTTGCTGCTTGAAACCCACATGTTTGGGATTCCCTCAGCCCTAAGATACCCTCAGCTAAGCATCATTTGTCCCAAGAAACAGGCTGGTTTCCCCCCATTTATCCCCATGGTCACTTATCCCACAAAATGGAGTATCGCTCCACGTATCTGAACCATTGCGGGCCAATATATCCCATTAAAATGTCATTTTATATCAACGCAGGATTAAGAACCCCTCAGTTTACTGATAGAGGGTGACCCATTTCACAAGCAATGTCATCCCTTTTTGCGGGTAATTGCTCCTTTTCTTAACACAATTTCTACATCACGTCAAAGCACCTAAAACACATATCAAAATGCTAGTACTGATAGTATATAGTGTAGACTTTCATGTGAGTGGTCTATAACATGGTCTATATGATTGTTTGTGGGGTTGACCTTACACCCAATCCCGCCTTCCAGGAGCTCTGCTTGGCATGCCAGGCCTTGGCCGACGTGCAGTAAAAGAGCGACCCACAAAAAGATGCCGGGAAAGTGTCTCCAGCATAGTCGTTCAATGATTCAATGATGCAACAATTCCAGAGATTTCCAGGTTTCCTCAACTTGTCGGCATCGTTTTTTTTGGGTGCTAAATATAAATAAATAAATAAACACATATATATATATATATGTATATATATATATATGTATATATATATATATGTATATATATATTATTATTATTGTTATTACTATTACTATTATTATTATTGTTATTACTATTATTATTGTTATTTTCATTATTATATACATATATCGAATTATATATATAACAATACATATCCTCTGAGAAACTCTGCCTTGGTAGCTCCTGACTAGTATCTGGGCTTCTGACAGCCAGGGCTTTTTGCCATTCCTGGCTGCTAATGCTGAAGGCTCGCCTTCTTTCAGTCTTCCAAACATGGGACATGGGATGACATGTGACATGGCTATCCACCATCCATGAAACTGTTCTATAAGTGCAACAACTTTCAATCAGGGTGGCCACAGATTGTGAAAGGTGGTAAAACACAAAAACAGATCCACCAAAACCCACCCGCCACTGTATACTGATTGACTATGACTGACCAATAAGTATCCTTCGGTCCGATCGGCTTATAGAATTCAATTACACCTTATCACCACCAAACCAGGTGTTTCTGGGGATAACTTGGTATAGCTATGTATAATTATGTATAGTTATAGCCCACATTGACACAGATAAACCCATATTTCTCCGCCTTCTGTCTGGCCAGGAACCACTCTCCAGGTTGCAGGTCTTCGACCCGCGAGGTCAGCTTGCGGTCCTGTGATGGGCCATTGGGCCATGGCGAGCGTGGCCTTCGAAGGATATGGATTGATACAACCTTTATAGGAATTATAAGTCCATTTATCTTCCGACCCCTGCCTAAGCCTTGGCCTCGGCGGGGCAGCGCCTGGGATCACCGCAGGTGTGCAACCTTGCCAAACGGAAGCCAGCCCCCAAAGGACCGCGGGTGCAGAAACTGCCGTTTCCATGGCTCTGGCATTGCCGAAGTGCCACCGGCAGTTTTCGTTCTCCAAAGTGCAAGGCAGCCCAGTTCCAAAGGAAGAAACTTTTTAAGAGATTCAGAAACTGCCTTTGTTGGGCGCTTTTCGTTCTGCGGGTTAATGGTTCTGGTGGGAGCGCCGAAGACCCACGGTCCAAGGCAGCCCAGCTCCAAAGTCACTCTTTAACGGCCGGCGGCGTGCTCATCCTCAAAACCAAACCCCCTCTGTTGGGCCATAACTGCTAAGCCCTCTTATATAACTGCTAAGGGCCATAACTGTTTGAAACATGTTGAAACATGTTGAAACTAGATGTATGGCATAAATGGCATACCACAGCAATCAGATTATGCCGAAACAAAAAAGGAAGTGTTGCTGCGCTGACGTTTAAAGGCTCTATATCCAATACTGTACTTCCCAAATTATGCCCAAATGAACCTCTATATTCCACATGATGCGTCAAAGCGTCCACTACAAATGGCCCCTTAATAGCAAGCAAAGAGGTCACGGCCGAGCCATCCACATGTCCTGCACCCAGGCTTTCAAGTACTCTTTCACCTGGCATGGGGTTCATGTCACCACAGTTGTGAGCCCAATGAGCCCAATGCGAAAATGGGCTCATAGAACTGGGCGAAAAATCCAATCCTACCCATCCTACGGAAACTGGATCCATGTCTGAAAACATCGATCTTTGGGGAACAGTTGCAACAAAAAAAACATGTAGAAGCCAAAGGTTTGTTCTTAACTGGTTGGTGGTTTTAACCAGCTTGAAAAATATGAAAGTCAATGGGAAGGATTGTCCCATATATCATGGAAAATAAAAAATGTTTGAAACCACCAACCAGTTATTTAAACATATGAGGATGGGTCAAAATTTGGTACCCCAATAATTGGATGGTTAATACGAAGAAAAAACTCAAATCTGTGGTCGGTCCCCCAGGTCTTGAATTTCGACCCATACCCAGAAAGAAATCCTAGCTTTGGGTTGAATATGGACCTAGATCAGCGTTTGCCGCCTGGATCCTGTAGCGAACCATCGGCGCAAGCGCGCCTTATCTTCCTTCTGCCAAGGGTACCGTAGTTCGTCGAAACCCTCCTCCTATGGGCGCCAATGGATATGGCTAGCTGAAATTTGGGGGAAGTCAGAACCCACAAACTTTAATCATTGGGTATGGTTTTGTAAATAATCCCTTACGTCTCTATCTTTCTCCGTTTCCCACGCAGTTTGCTGAGCTTCCCATTTGCTGGCACGTGAGGCAGCACTCACCCAAGCATCGACACTGGTCTAATTTTCAAACAGCATTGAACATATTTTCCTTGTGCTTCTTGATATATATGTTGAACAAGCCTGAGCTCTGACCCAAGCGTGATCATGTTTGGATGAGTGAGGCAAACAACTATTTTGTGGGTCCAGTGGCGCCCTGTGTTTGAGGACACTGATGGGTCAATCTGGGTTTGTACGAAGCTAAGATCCGGCCGCTAAACTGGACATTACTATAGGTGAAGCTTATCATTTCTATAGATCTTGATGATGATAAAGATTGTAGTGATGACTATTGCTGTTGCTGAGGTAAACAAATGTAGCCGTTGCGGCTCGCACTTTTTATCACTAACATGGCTATCAGTATGGGCTGCCTTACTAGTTTTTTCCGTAGAGCACTACTGTAGCTATTGGACAGAATCAACACGAATCAACAACAAACATAATATAAGAACAGTTTGAACAGGAGGCCACTAACATAGCTATCATTATTTTACAGCAGTCATGGTTTCCAACATAAGAAGGAGCCCACTAACATGGCTATCGTTTGACAGCAATCAAGGTTTCTAACATAGAAGGAAGGCCACTGACATAGCTATCGTTTTACAGCAGTCAAGGGCTATCATTTTTTCGGACGCTGCAAACATAGCTATGCATTTTGTTCCTCCATTTACAGTAATCATTTTTACAGTAAAACTAACGTGGAGCATACCCCGCCAAATCCATATAACATGATAGTGAAGTTTGTTTACCAGAGTGTATTTGTTTGTTATCATTATCGTTATCTTCACTTTGATCAAACATATTCATCATGATAGTTTTAATGTTTGAATATAGACACAGCTCATTGATTATGTACATATATACATGTTAGATTTTTGTTTTTGTGACAGCGACAATTCACCATGATGTTCCCGCTGGCACTACACTAAAGTTGTAAAACTGCAGGGACATCTGGGGCTTGCCAGAATCAAAATACTTACTGCTGTGAGCGTACCGTAGTTGGGATTACCATTTCAAAGAGGGTTGAAAATCAATGTCTGACACCTCCAACCAATTAGCATTCCTTGAGATCAATATGTTGTCCCCTGCAAACAACCTATTGTAGGCTTTGTGGAATTGGAATTAACAGTCTTGGAATGTCTTGGATATATGATCTATATAATATTATAAATTGAAATTTGAAACTTTGGGCATATATGTCAACACTATCTACCAATGTCAAAACAAGTCCTATGTTCACTACGGAAACATTCCACAATTTGCAGGTTCAGGACCTAAAGCAGGGTTGCTCCCAACACCCCAAATACATTGGGCGGAAAACATTGCTGCCACTGGTCCTTGACGGGCAAGGAATATTTCTGGAAGGTGGTGTTCCTAAAAAGAGCTGTGCCGGCGACTGGATTTTTGACCGGACCCACCGGACCCAGGTCACACCAATGGAAATTCCTGAAATCTGGGAATTCATATGGGAATTCATACGCGTCTTATATGGAAATATATGGTGAACTGGTCCATGAGGCTTGCATCATCCACAGTCATCATTTTCCTCGTACAAGCGGCTAACAGCTGGGCAGGGGTTAGAGAATGACTGGCACAACAGTGGCTGATGGGTGAGAAACACATCCCAAGTAAAGTTGCAAATGTTATTTAATATAATCGTTTATAATTATTTTAAAAAAATCAGAGCTATCTAAATCATGGACCTTCCGTTGTCGGAAAAACATGGTCACAAACCCCAACACTGGCAAATGGTACCCAAATCCAAATGCGCTTGGGAGATTAAGGGGCTGCATCAAACTACCACTTGCTTCGTGAACCTGGGAACATCTATGTTAAAGGAGCTATAATTTTCCCAGAAGTAACAGAAGAAACATACATCTGTTTCGCGTTTTTTTACGGATCATCGTTTTCCAGCTTCCACTCAGCGTTTCGCCAAGATTCACCACATACATGGTCAAGTCGCTCACCGCCTGTTTGCTCCACCACCTACAGCAATGTGCAGCATCGAAACATGGGACAGTTATCCAATACCTAACCTAACATATCAGTACATCATTATATATATATATATAAATGTATGTATATATATATGTATATATATATGTATATATATATATATGTATATATATATATATTATATGAACTATATCTAGACCCTGAAATATCCCTCAACATGGGTGAGAAAACACAAAAATCATTTCTAACTCTTCATATTTCAATTGCATGTGAAAAATAAGACAGGATCTATGGACAAACCACAAAACATGTTTTAATCATGACATATGATCATCTAGCCAAGGAGTTCGCAGGCGGATTGAATAGAAGTCCACAATTCCTAGATATCCCACTGCGGTGGATTAATATTGATCATCTCATCCATCAGGCGATAAACAAAATTGAACAAAAACTCTGGTAAACTAACATAGCTATGGAAAATATCCATGTTTTATAGGTAAACACACTTTTACTATAAATTACCATTTTCAATGGCTATGTTCAATGACCATACCGGGTAGTGGTTGTTGGTGGTTTGGATCCGCCAGGGTTTCCATGAATCTCCATGATACCCCAGTTTTTTTGATGCCGAATATTGCTATGCGACAACATTTAAAAGGACCGGCCCGGTTTTCTGGTGAACATCATGAAATAAGACGTCCAAATCTGGTAAAAAAAACGGCCCACTCTCAAGTTTAGCACGTGTTTGACGCACATTTTAGCTGGTAAAGCAAACGCAAACAGCTATAGCTGCTTTGGTAAATAGCAAACACAATAACCATGATAGTGGCAATATTTTTGCAACAACAGCAACACGAACAATGGAAATTAAAAAACATAACAAAGCAACTAACAATTCAAAACAGCAATGACGATAATAACAATTGTAAATTGTAAACACGTAGCAAATAACACTACACATTGTATAGTTTACTTACTACAGTATCACGAATATATAAATATCCCTCTTCTCTCCAAGCACCTAGAAAATCCTAGAAACCCATTGTGACTTGGGACGTTTACCCATGAAACCATGGGTGCTTGGAGAGTCTGATTGTATACATATAAGCATATATTTATAGATATACATACTATACCGTGTATTACCGCCGCCTCCGGCTGACGCAAGCGGGAGCGCGTCAGGGAAAAAGAGTTTATGACAACAGCAACACTACTACTACTACTCCTACTACTCCTACTATACTCCTACTATACTCTCACTATACTACTACTAACACTACTACTACTACTACCACTACTACTACTACTACTCCTACTACTACTACTACTACTACTACTCCTACTCCTACTCCTACTCCTACTCCTACTCCTACTACCCCTACTACCCCTACTCCTCCTACCACTACTACCACTACTACCACTACTACCACTACTACCACTAATACCACTACTACCACTACTACCACTACTACCACTACTACCACTACTACCATCTACTACCATCTACTACCATCTACTACCATCTACTACCACGACTACCACGACTACCACGACTACCACGACGACTACCACTACTACCATCTACTACCACTACTACCATCTACTACCACGACTACCACTGCTACCACGACGACTACTACTACTACTACTACCACTACTACCACTACTACCACTACTACCACTACTACCACTGCTACCACTGCTACCACTACTACCGTACCACTACTACCACTACTACCACTACTACCACTACTACCACTACTACCACTACTACCACTACTACCACTACTACTACCACTACTACTACCA
>Ga0126342_10003940_pt1 | contig 24945 bp, 21 predicted proteins | sample Cyp1metagenome_FD_92528 | JGI IMG/M metagenome (GOLD analysis project Ga0126342, IMG submission 92528) | Coral microbial communities from Lord Howe Island, Old Settlement Bay, Australia - Cyphastrea 1 metagenome | ecosystem: Host-associated > Invertebrates > Cnidaria > Coral ...
CAACTCTTGCAAAAGGAGACCACAGTGCACCCCAACCATCCTTCCTATATAATGGCTGTCCGGAAAACCATTTCATAATTGTAAAAGATCCACATTCTATAGGCTATCACCGGCCGGGGATATCATATATATATATATATATATTTAAGGCTTAAGGCAGGGTTGCCCCACGACCGTTCAGCTGCCTGTGTGCCTAAGCGGATCTCTTGGAGGGCATCCGCGGGCCCTTTTGGTGGGCCTTGTTCTACCACTTCTACCAGGTGGTCTTGGAGGGCACTGGTGAGGTGGTTTGATCTTCATCCTCTACTGCCAGGTGATCTTCATCTCGCAGGGCTGGGTGAGTCAATTCGACTACGAGCGCTACTGCCAGGTGGTCTACCGTTTGCAGGCTTGGGGTGGTGTATGGTTTGGTTCTTTTTGATCCTGTATATCATCACTCTTGCCGAGTGCAACTACGGCTTCATTGGCAACAGCGAGAAGGCGTTTGCGGAAGAGGAGAGCCCTTGCACGTTTGCAGTGGCATCAACACAGAGTAGGAACCAGGACCCTTCAGCACCACGAGCTCAAGAGGGTGTTTGGGATCTTACAAAAGCATCATTCGCAAGACGCACACTTTTTGGGCCTCATTGTGGAAGAGATGGCGCAGTCAGTAGTGGACTGGCGTTGCTCAGTGTGTTGGCGGACAAACAAGGCCAACACGCAGAAGTGTGCCCGCTGTGGGATCAAGTGGACACATGGGAACGACCCAACTTACGTTCCGCAGAAGGAGCAACCAAAGAGCCCAAGGAGGAGTTCTCAGTCTTGGAACTACACAGGATGGAACAGCAGCAGACGCTGGGACAATGCATCCTGGAAGGAAGATTGGGAAGATCAGGGACAAACACCGAGAAGCCATCGGCGCGGGAACACTCCGCGACACAAGACGCCCAAGCAGAAGCAGAAGGACAAGCAGGGCCAGTATACCATGCCGGCACCAGAACCTCCCTGGCACTCACAGTACCGGGGGGACCAAGTGACGGTGAAGGTAGAGGGAGACGACGGGCAAGAAGCATCAGAGAATTTGACTCTGCTCGCGACGGCCTTGGTCGAGTCCAACACACCGGTTCCAGCCAAAGTGAAGCACATCGTCTCGGAGCACTCCACGCCACTTCCCACTGCGAAGGGCCTCAAGACCGCAGTGGACAAGATGGACAAGGCGCAGAAGAAGCTCAAGGAGGCGCAAAAGGCGCGTGCGAATTTGCACGCCAATTGGCGAAAATACTTGGCAGATTCGGTTCAAAGATGGACGCAATTTGCAGAGCAGTTCGGCAAAGACGATCAGGATCTGGCGTCCAAGGTGACGGCTGCTCAAGAGAGACTGCAAAGCACCAAAGAAGATGTCGATGCGAAGAAAACCGCATTAGAAGAGCTGGAAGAGGATGTGGCAGTGGAGATCACGGACGACGAGATGACGGACAAGATCGACACTGCGGAGGACATCCAGGAGAACATCAATGCGATGGTGAACAATTTGCAGAATCTACAGCAAAAAGCAGATGCGGCCATTGTAGAAGCAGCAGAAGGCAAGAACAAGAGACAGCGCACAGAGGCACGGGATGGAGAAGCAAATGCATCGCACTCTGCTGGTCATGCCCCTGGACGCGCATCTACAGCTATGCAGCCTTTTGGAGTGCCCGACAAGTAGACCCAAGGGAGACTTGTCCAGGGCTTATGGCCGGCTCTGATGCGGTTCTGATGAACTGGAGCCACAGTTTCACCTTTGACCCAGACTATACCCCATTTTGGGAAGCATCCATACGAGGTCTGGACCTGGCATGGGAGATGGGCACTTTGCTTATGACACCTTCTTCATCCTTCTCCTCTATGTCTTTGCGACCGAAGAGAAGCAGGGCTTTTGTGAAAAGGGTGACTTTTGAAGACGAAGTGGAGATCTATGTGGGGCATGAGGTCTCTCGTAGTCGTCAACCTGAAGGTGAAGCACATCCCAGCCGACACAGTGGTCAAGACCTGATGGAGTATGACGAGGTATCATGGATGTCTGCAGGTTGGTTTGCAGATAACTTGCAGCATCCTCCACATTTGAATCGTGATGCAGCTGCGGTTTTTCATCATCAGCATGCTGTTCACCAGGATGACATGGACATGGAGGAGCCAGAGAACACCCATGGAGAAGAAGGAGCATCCTCATCCAGTGACTCTGATAGTGAGCAACCCAGACGGCCTGCCATTGTCTACACCGTGGACATGAATCCCATGCACTGTAGGCCTCGTTGGGACTCCTATGAGAAGCTCCACAAAGACATTGCGTATCAGTTTGACATGAGCATCCATGACATCACCATTATCCACGCGGTACAGTCTGTGCCTTTGGACCTCCTGACTGCCAGAGTACAACCTTTCATTGCGCAGAAACCAGGGGATGTTACTGAGGGCTCGACGTTCCAATTGGTACTCATTGACGTTGAGTTTCACAATGCACAGCCGTCAATGGAGCCTGAATCGGTGAGGCGTGTCAAGCTCTTTCCAATGACAGTCTCACGGAAAGCTATCATTGCTATGCTGGGACTTGAAGCCCACTGCCGTTATGTGAGAAAGGCGTGCTTGATGTGGCACAATGGACAGCCGGTGCGCTCCCAGAGCAAATCTCTTGTGAACTTTCTGCATGGGGACTACTTGAGGGTAGCAGTCCCGCCAGGTAGAGGTGAGCTTCGAGATTATCACACTCGTGATGTTGCTCAATGTTTTCGCAGAGGCTACCGGGCTAGCAACATCCCAACTGTGCTTGAAGCACTCCCGGATGGTATTGGAGTTGCTGATATGCCAGTTATTGACCATTTCAACTACATTCCCAAAGCGCAAGACCTGGACTATGATCGGGATGCAATGGCCCTTTTTCAACTTCCTGGCTGGAGCCTACCTGCATTTGACTATTGGCCTCCATTTCTGTCTAGCCGCAGTGGTCCCCCGGTGACCACATGCAAAGTGAATGAACATGATGTTCGCGAGCCTGAAATGCTAGCAGATGATCCCATGGAGATCCAAGAAGGAGGTAGACCAGAGCTTGATTTTGGTGACACTACTGCATTTCTACAAGAACTGCATCCTCTTTGGATCCAACTCTCAGCAACAGAAAGAGAAGATGAAGGCAGAGTGTTGTACGTACGTACTTGGTACTCAGATCATGATCGCTTTCCACATTGTGAATCAGATCGACCTGTTCGACTTCTTTCTGATCCATGGCGCTGGCTTGACACCATTGCGGAAGCTTGGGACGATCGCGTTGATCCTGATGCCCGCCTGGACCTCTTCATTGTCAAACCCACGCCGGGAAGAGGAAGTGACGGTCCACGAGCGGTACCCCATGTGATCATTGTGCAGCATCCGCGAGCGGCCCTTAGCAGTATCCATGTGACAAAGATTGACACATATGACTCCAGGGAGCCCAAGAGCGAGCAGGTCACAGTTGGGCCTCGACAGCTGCGGAAACATTTCTTCCTGCAATACTTTGGCTTGTTGGGCCGCAACGCAGTCGAGAGTCTGATCGACTGCATGATTTGGCATGGTGACCATTTGCTGGACCACACAGACCTGATGATTGCCCGACACGGAGACAGTTTCCTGGTGATCAACAACCATCTCCGTGATATTGTGGCGCAAGCAGCCAGTCAGCATGCGTCAACCAGTTCTTCATCACTGAATTTGCTTCAAACACAGTCAGTGGTTTTGAGGAAGTCAGACATTGACAGCGACAGCTACGCAGAGAAGGAACGAGCGACTGGTCGAGCACTTCAATTGGTCTGGCGCTTTGACAAGATGCCACACCCATCCTATATTGAAGTGTCCGCACAACCGACAAGGGAGGAGATTCAATGGGAATTGAACAGCTGGGGCCTTTCCTGGGACTTCATTCTCTGTCTTGAGAGGGATGCTATCATCTGCCTTCCTGCACAAGTTCCATCCACAGAGGTCTTTCAGCACTATGTTTTTGTTCATACTGAAGTCTCTGACGATGATTGGGTCTTCTTGCACTCCTCGCAGAACCTGCTGACGCCTCATGAGATCCTTTGCCATCTCTATGCACTTGGATTCTGGCGGGCGGTGATCTTAAAGAGTGAGCAAGTCTACTCCAACATCACCAAAATCACCTTTCAGAACCAGAAGGTTAGCATGGCCCCGCCAGTACAGAAAGCAAAGCCTCCCCTCCATTGGCCAGTGCAACAACATGGACAACGAGGTCCCCATCCTTTCTTCAAAAAAGATCATAGCTATGACAGCAAGCAACTGGTCAGGACGGGTCTTACTAGTGAAGACATTTCTGTCCTTTTTGCGTCTCAGCATGACCTTCTACGAACTGATGTGGCTGACTTAGATCTGCCTGAGGAAATCAAACAGGCTGTCGCCCAATGTGATGCCACCATTGCCAATGACGAGCTTGACCGTCTTTTGATATATGCTGATGGCTCTTCACTTGGGACGCTGAAGCAGACTCCTCCCCTACGGGCTGAAGAAGAGGGCACAGGAGACACCTGGGCTTTCCTAGTCCTGGGGGAGCGCTATGACCCGCCAGGTCTCAAGTTCATTGGATGGAATGCTCATGCTGTCCATTATGACAGCTGTAGCAACATGCATGTTGGAGCACATCGAATTGGAGCAGATGTGGCAGAAAAGGAAGGACTGGCATGGGCTGCCTTCTGGCGCATCAGCCAAAACTGGAACATAGCAACGTGTTTCCGGTCAGACTCGAGAACCGCACTTGGTCAAGCAGCTGGTCAGAAAGGAACAGCGGACATGGATGGCACTTTCACCTTCCTGCGAGGGACTTTTCAGGCGGTTGAAGCCGCTTTGGCGCCTGAGGAGGTTCTATATTCCCATGTACCCGGCCACGCTGGCGAAGTATGGAACGAGTTCTGTGATTGGCTGGCCAAGCAGGAGCGAATCAAAAGCCACTATTGCCCACGACCAAAGTTTGACATGAGCAAATGGAGGGCAGCAGTAGGATATGTCTGGATGCTGTTCAACTCCCAGCCTGATGTTCCCTTATTTTGTGGACATGGCCTACATGCTCCAGCGCCTGACCTTCCTCCACAACAAGATCTACAGCAGGTTCCCCAACAGCCCACGAAGACATCGCTCCTGAAGTTCTCCCTGAGTGCTTGCACGGCGAATGTGGGCTCTCTGAGTGGTGGTCCCGATGGGCATGCGGGCAAGGTCCAATACATGCGCAAGCAATTCAGTGACCTTAAGTTCAACTTCCTCGGGCTTCAGGAAACGAGAACCCAGGAGTTTTGCTCGTGTGTCGACCAGATCTACCGGCTTGCGTCTGGATGTGCTGGCAGGCACCAAGGTGTGGAGCTTTGGGTCAATCTGAGCCAACCCTATGGGTACTTAGCTGGACAGCCTTGCCTCTTCACAACAGAAGATTTCAGGATTGTCTACAAAGATGCACGTATCCTGCTGGTGCATGTTGAAACCATTCATTGGCGATGTTGGATTCTTGTTGCCTACGCACCTCAAAGTGGCATAGCCTTGCGAGAAAGGGAAGACTGGTGGCAGCAATTGCATCAAGTTTTACACCATCGTTGTCTCCGAGATCCGCTCATTGTTCTTATTGACGCCAATGCGTCGCCAGGAGCTTGGGATCAATGTGTCGTGTTCACAGAAGGCCTCCACACCTCATCAGGTACACCTTTGCTCCGGGAATTTTTGATTGCGCAGGAACTGTTTATGCCGAGCACGACTGAGGCTCACCAGGGCCCTCGAGAAACATGGACTGATCCACAAGGGTGTCACTCATACTGCATTGACTATGTGCTCCTGTCTTCTCATTTTCGTGAAGCATGCGCCATCTCCAAGATTGTGCCGGAGCTCGACATCAGTCCTGGCGTTTGGGATCATGAAGCCACTGCTGTTGAACTTTCATGGACGGAATACATTCGTCATGTGAAAGTCACCAAGAAGGGCCCCCCCACCTCTCGAAGGAGCCCAACTTCATCCTGATGTTGTGAAGACAGCGCTCCAACGCTATGAACCAGGAAATTGGAGCACAGACATTGTGACGCACATTGACCAGCTCAATCAAAGTGTTTTGCAGGGCATCAGAGACATTTGTCCTCCGCCTCGGAGACTTGCCAAGAAGCCCTTTGTTTCTGATGAGCTGTGGCAGCTGAGAGCTGAGAAGTTGTCAGCAAAGGCGCGCCTGAAAAGTCTAGCCAAAAGGCGCAGGGAAGAGAGCCTTGTTGTCCTTTTTGGATTGTGGAAGACTCATGCAGATCTGGCCAGCAACCAACCTCAGCAGGCAGGCCATCGCTATTGGCATTACATGAGTTACCTGGACCTCTCCAATCTGCGCTTGGTTGGGCAATATTATCACACCAGCAGACGTCTTCGACAAGGACTTCGCCAAGCCAAAGGTCGACTTATCCAGCAGCAATTTGAAGATCTTCCAGATGGAGCGCCAGCTTCGCAGATTCTGAAAATGCTTCGTCCTCTTTTGGGGCCTTCTAACTTGAAGAAGTTGAAACAGACCACTCTCCCGTTTGTGAGAAAGGAAAACGGAGATGTCTGCATCTTACCGAATGAGGCAGTAGAGGTGTGGCTGAACTTCTTTAGCAAAATGGAAGGTGGTGTACGGATGGATCTGCACACTCAGAGAGAGCTTTGGATTTCCAACCTTGCTGCACTACGACAGCATGAGTTTGACATTGCGGCCGAGGAACTCCCGCGCCTACTTGATCTTGAGGCGGCGCTGCGGAGAGTCAATCCCTCCAAAGCAACAGGACCTGATCAAATGCATCCTGGCATTTGTGGTGGGGCCCCACAGATTTTGGCGCGGAAGCTATTTGGACCTCTCATGAAGCTGGTTGTCCACGGACAAGAGGCCCTCCAGCACAAAGGTGGGTTGCTCCATCCTGTATGGAAAGCTAAAGGCCGAAAGGATTGCTGTGCCTCATATCGCAGCATTCTGATATCCAGCCACATCGGCAAAAGCATACATCGGAGCATTCGACAACATCAGACCACGCTCTTCACCAAGTTCCTACAGCAGGAGCAGCTGGGTGGTCGGCCTCGCGTGCCTGTCACTTTAGGGGTCCACATCGGGCGTGCCTTCATGAGAGCCAAGAAGCGGCATTCTTCGTCCTTTGGTCGTCGGCGGTGACATCGATGATGAGCTCATCTTATATGTCGGGTCACGACCTGGACTTTCAGCAGAGCTCCTTGCAGACCTCCACCGACATTTGGAAGAACTAGCTGCGATCTCCAGTGCTGGACTTCGATGGCACCAGCAAAACACATTGAGGGCTTTGCACCAGGACACGCACTTCCATGTCAAGGGCCAGGTTGACAGATGCCGCACGCCGCTCGGCTCTCGACCGGGCGACTGTTTTGCAGATGTCATATTCTCCTACCTGTGGAGCAGAATCCTATGTGGTCTTCAACAGCAGCTACAGGATCTGGGTCTGGCGGAACACATCCCACATCATGAAGGGCTTCTCCTTGATGAAGAACAATGGCCTGCACAGTCCCAGCAGGGGTTTTTGGGGCCGACGTGGATGGATGACACGTGTGTGTGTGCTGCTGACACATGCCCTTTTCGGCTTGAAGCGAAGATCACCCAGGCTGCGAGCATTTTGCTTTCTCTATGTGAAGGACATGGACTTTCGCCGAACCTGCAAGTTGGTAAGACGGAGGTACTTTTGGCCTTTCAAGGAAGACACTCCAAGCAGATGAAGATCAAATACTTTGGTCCGTCAGCAGAAAAGTGCATCGTTGTGGTTGGGGAGATGGACACCAAGAAGATCCGTGTTGTCAGCCAGTATTCCCACTTGGGCTGCATCATCCAACATCGCTCCGACAACCGGAGAGAGGCTCGCAGGAGAATTGGAATAGCCCAGCAAGCCTTTTCACAGCATCGCCGATATCTTCTTCAAAATCCTCATCTCTCATGCCATCGCCGCACCGAGATGTTCAAGACCCTGGTGCTGAGCCGATTTGGGTATGGTACAGAGTCTTGGACTTTGGAAGATGTCCGGACCAAGGAATTTGTCCACAATGCTTTGCTACGCCTATACCGACGCATGCTGAAATGGGGCCCTGATGTTCATGCTCGTGACGATGATGTGCTTAATGCAGCAAACATGAATAGCCCGACAGAAGTCCTGCGTATTGCGAGATTGCGATACTTGGGCACGCTCTATCGTTGCCGAGAGCTTGTACCATGGGGCCTTCTCAACAGTGACGCAGCATGGACGGCATTGATCAAGGATGATTTGACCTGGATGTGGCAGGAGCTTCATGGTGCATCCAGCTTGCAAGATCCGTCACAACACTTCGGTGCATGGGAGTATCTATGGCTTCACCATCCCACTTACTGGAAGCGACTGATTCGTCGTGCGGGGGAACATGCGATTCGCCAACGAGCTCGTCTTCATCGGGTCAATCATTTCCATGAACGTTTTCGTGTAGCTTTCCAGCAGGTACAGCCACACATTTTTGCCCCACTTGCCGGAGCTCAACGCGTGATCAGCACCGAGGAGACTTTTGCATGCATGGCGTGTGGCAGCACCTTTGGCAGCAAAGGCGGACTCGGCGCTCATCTCTTCAAGCGACATGGAGTCACAGCGAAAGTGAGGCTCTTGTTCCAGTCCACCGCCTGTGGTTCCTGTCTCAAAGAGTATCACACGCTCAGTAAGCTGCAGGCACATCTACAACATACAGACATTTGTAGACGAAGGCTGTGGGGAAGGAGACGTTATCTACTGCCTACTAGCGGTTGCGGTTCTTTAGCGGACCAACAACTTTGTCAGCAGCATGACGGAATTTTGCCTCCTCTACAAGGTGAAGGTCCTCAACTACCTGATGGCGTGCTTGAAGAGATTCCAATACATGATTTGGAGGTAGCAGAACAGATTTATTTGTGCCTTTTGGACTGCCATGATGGAGATCTGGTTGAGCAGACTGTGCGTGACGTGATCACCGCTAGTCCTATCTCCTGGCAAACCTGCAGGGCAACTTTGGACTACATGCTGGCGGAGCTCTCCACGGAGGACATTGCGATGCTCGACCTTGGGGAGATTGACATCAAGCAGATTCTGCAGAACCTGAAGGAGATAAAAGCATGGAGCTTTCTACGAAGTGAAGCTGCCAAACATGACTCCATGGATGCACAGGGGCGTCTGGCAGCCTATGCTGAGCAATGCAGGGCTGGTGGTTTAGCGACTGCTGAGCGTGGCCGCCTTTGGCCAGTGCCCCGCCCCATGGCTAAGGAGAGGTACATCATCCACGCGTTCTCCGGCCGTAGGAGGGTCGGGGACTTTCAGTACTTTGTGGAGCAGGCGCAGGATCGCCACCCTGAGATGCTGATTCACACCATTTCTGTGGATGTGGTAGTGGACCCCTTGTGGGGAGACGTCTCCAAGCCAGAGGTGAGGGAGTTCTGGCTACGTGCAGTGAAAGACAGACATGTGGTTGGTGCCATGGCCGGCCCTCCGTGCGAGACATGGTCGAGAGCTCGAGGGCGAGCGCCTGACCAGATCACTGATCGCGCTTGCAGAAGAGGACCTAGAGTGATCAGGGACGCTGCAGATTTGTGGGGGAGGGCCTCCCTTGCTTTGAAGGAGCTCCTCCAGCTGGACATTGGCAATTTGCTCCTGCTCTTCACGCTGGAGTTGCTCATCAACCTGGCCTTGGAAGATGGCATCGGCGGCATGGAGCATCCGGCGGAACCAGCCGAACCTGAACTCGCCAGCGTGTGGCGCTTACCAGTGATTGAATACCTGCGAACTTGGCCTGAATTCTCCTTCCTGGAAGTGTCGCAAGGCTTGTGGGGTGCTCCCAGCCGCAAGCCAACGGGACTCCTCCTGCTGAACATGCCCAATGCTTTTCGCCAGCTGCGTGAGTGGCAATTAGTAGGAGATTTTCCGAAAACAGCCTCGATTGGAAAGAACAGCGAAGGCTTTTGGGCAACAAGTGTGCTCAAAGAGTACCCGCCCGCATTTTGCGGGGGACTGGCTGGAGGCTTTATTTTTGCGCTGCAGGAACACCCTGTTGACGCCAATTTAGTCCCGTCCCACGAATTCTGCAGGCAAGCCCATCCGATGATAATTTCGGAGATGCAGGCGTGTGCAGGCCCAGACTTCGCTGGGGGACGGTGACTTTGAATTTAGTGAGCTAGGCCGCATTGAGAGATTCTTTGTGCCACTTGCCAAAAAAATATATATTTATGAATATATTTATGCATAATTAAATAATATATTTATTGATGTTGCATGTGTATCTATCTAACATACCTTTGAGGAGCAGCCGAGGCACACAACTTGTAGCGCGCGTCCTCGATCTCCAGTTCCGCCTCTGCTGCCGTGCGCAGCAAGGTGAACAAAGCCGCCTCGCGGGAGAGAGTCAAAGGAATGTATATAATGTAAAACACATTATATATATATTATATGTACTGTCTATTATTTGAGGATGTCTGTATGTTTTTTCATGATGTGTGTGATGTGTGTAAATATATCTACATATATATTACATGTATACATATATATATACACACATATATATATATATATATACATGTATATATATATATACACATATTTGTGTGTACATAACGCATTTAGAATAGCAACGGCTCCTGTCTCGGTGTTTCGCCTGCTGAAAATTCCAATGCCGCATCAACCAAGTTTCTACAGGTTGGGGCCCCAGTTGGTTCGCCAAGTTGCTTTATAAGTCCAATCAATGGGGGTGATTAGGGGGATGTAACGTAACTAGTTTAAGGGGATTATATGGGATTATAATATATATATATACCAACTCAGAATTGAGGGACGCTACCAGTGGTTGCACAGCTATTAATCAGCTATTCGAAGAGATTCTTGTCGATCAACCAGCTGAGATTTGCCCAGAGGCTCGTTGCTCGCCTTCTGATCCAAATCGATGAAGGGATCATCGATGGTCCTAGCAGTGGTGATCGTGTTGGTCCCTTCCTGGGGTGATCCCATATATAACTATAATATGTAACTGGGTACCCTCTATTACCCTCTGGTAAACTAACATAACTATATGGAAAATCACCATTTTGGCCATTTTCAATAGCTGTGTTAGTTTACCAGAGTCTTAACCCCACAAAACAAGGCGATTTTCAGTGGATTTGTTCACCCCAAGTAGTTGGTGGAACCGCAGAAATCTACGGAAAAGACATGTCAAACGGAAGGTCAGACCGGATCAATGCTTGAACTCCGACATTTTCCATCGGTTGGTACTGGATCTGGATCCTATCAGCACTTCTTTGGTATGGGGAAAAAAGATGAAAAAAGCACATGTGGGACCACTATAGCTACCATCACCCCACTTTCCATAGATAGAAAGGAAAATGAACACAAACAAACACCGAGAACATGGGTTTCTCTGAAATAGGACAACGACCCCTGAAACCTGAAACGCACCTTTCAAATGCCATGATGACACAAAGTGCGCCCCACACTGTAGGATGAAGCAAAAGGCTGCTGCAGTCGTGGCGATTGCTATCGGCTCCATGATGGTGAAAAAATGACTACATCCAGCTTGGAAGAACTAGTGAAAGCCCGACAAATAGATTGGAGTCCCTTCTGAATTAGTGTTGGTCTACCTGTAGGCCTTCAACAAATTCCAAAAAATCAGAAAAAAAACTGGGACAATTATTCCTCTTTCCCCCAGCTTGGCGTTAGCCCACGAATTATCCACGTCGCAGCCGTCCATTTTTTTAATCGCGGATTCAGCGCAAATCACCTGCAGTGGCTGAGCCCATTCCCATCAACCAACCAGCCATATTGACCAACCAACCAGGGAGGTAGAAGAAGGGAACCATTACAGTACTTCAATTCTTCATGAAGCAAAATTCATCAAAAATCCCAATTCAGAACAATAGTGTCGAGCTACTCGTCTTCCAAATGGTATAAAAAAGGGAACCGTTCGTTGAACCGAAAAAAACACCGTGCCCCGCGTCAAGAGATGTCAAGAGGTCCATGAAGCCGAGGCAGGAATCAAGAAATGTCAGAGGTAAATATATGAACCATGATTGATTTTTAATGAACAATATTGTTCAATGGTAAATATGGATAAATATGGATAAATATGGATAAATATGGAATATTTTCTTATTTTTTCTGAGGTAAAAAAATGAACAACATTCTTCCATAATGATTATTCCATATATCAATGATCAAAGGAGGAATCATTGCCGCAGGACAACCCCAAATCCTGGCCGCAAACTTAGGTATAGCAAGCCCCAGTGGAAAAGATCGAAAAGGCTGCATTTGCCACTTGTTTAGTTGGACCTTACTTTTTTCGTACTTTTTTTCTCACTTTTTTTCAATCTAGTTGAGGGTTGCTATTTCAAAATGTTTTTTTGTTCTTGGGTTTGCCGCCCCACTTAAAGAGTTCGTGCACAAAAACTATACCAAAACTGTGACCGACTTCTGTACGTCGAGATTGTCCTGCGAACAAGACTGTGCTGCCTCATGAGAGGAAACAGTAGACCCAGATGAATTATCAGCAACTACCCTCTGGTAATTTAACATAGCTATTGAAAATGACCATTTATAGTGGATTTTCCCATTAAAAATGGTGATTTTCCATAGCTACGTTAAATTACCAGAGGGTATCAGCAACCAATACTGAACTTCTAAACAACTGTTTTTGACAAATGGTCATGTGCACATTCTGTGCATTGTTAAGCTCGAAATCTTACGGGAAGCAAGGTCACCAAAAATTGATGGACATCACCATGGGTGGGAAAAACAACTCCCATATTTTTGTCATATATAACAGCCATAACATCCCATATAACTATACGTATATTATATATATACCCTCTGGTAAACATACAAAAAAACATGGAACATCACCATGCTATTAATGGGTAAATCATGGTAAATCCACTATTTCTATGGCCCATTTTCTGTAAACGTTGACCGTTCGGCCGGGTAGATCCAGCGAGTTCACCATTCTCCACGTTCTTTGGCGCGCGAATGGCTTGCATGTAGCTCCAGGTGGTAAAGGCCACGATGTTTCCTGAAATCCACGGAGAAAGGAGATGCTCAAGATGGGAATCCTGCTAATTTCCACATAAGGGGTTGAATATAATTAAAGTAAATAAATAATGAATACGTAAATAAATAAATAAATGAATAATATATATGTATACATGAATGGCGGACAAAATTACTTGTTTATTTTCAAAACTGCACAAATTGGGGTCGTCCCCTATCGGTTGTGAGGATTTCTGCGTTCTCAGACTTTGAGGCGACTCATGCTAACCATAGAAACAAATCAGAATACATCCATTTACCCTCTGATTTATATAACGTCGCTATGGACAATATTCATTTGTTAATAGGCAAATCATCAAAAATCATCCATACATCTGGGTAACTTATAATATTTCACTAACCTGAATCTTGCGGCCATTTGGGGATGATTCCCCACAATCTAACCATGATTCCAGGGCTCGGTCGTAGTGAGGTCGTTATAATTTACCCAGATACATGGGAAATGTTCCATAGTCTATGTGGAATAACCAGAGAGTAGTTCCGATCCATGGGAGAATCTCCTGCAGTCGAAGTGCCACAGATTCCCAGGACCATCACATAGCTCCATTGGCCTCCTGGTAGGAGTTCCAGTCCCAAAAAGATTGACCTTGGCGCGGATATTTTCTTCGCAAATCAGATCCAACAAACAAAAAAACCCTCTGGTAAACTAACAGTTTGCGAACTTGAACATGGTGATTTTCTGATGTTTTTTGTATGTTTACCAGAGGGTACATAAATCTCTAAGTGATGCAAGAACAAAAATCAAAGACTTGGTACTTCTTCATTCAGATGAACTATCACAGGGATAGGGAGCCTCCATGCAGTCCAAAGGACAAGGAAATGGTGGCGGCTTTGTTGAAGTTGCCCGCAAAGGCCGCATGGCTCGCCTGAGTTTCGTTCACCCAGGGCCCTGGCAACCATGTTTAGTACTGATGTTCAGCTAAGTGTCGACATGGTCAATCTTTCGTTATTAGCCCAGAAAAACATATAGAAAACTAATATAATCCTTGGCCGGTTATGGTTATTTTTCATTTATAGCAAAAAACTAAAGGACTTAACTACCTATCCTGCGTTGGGGATGTCTATTGATGCCTAGCCGCACCCCCCGAACAAGACTGCGGATACAGCGGGATCTCTAAGACTCTACGCCCTTTACGGATGAGGCCGTTATCATTTTCCCGGATTTCCATCGTTTTCCCAAGGTTTCTCCTGATTTCAAGCGATACGTTAACATCTCCATCCCTCCATCCCAACAAAAACTGCTTGGTAAAATGAGGTATCCCGCAAATGATGGTTTCGAAGCAGAAAACCAGTTACAGTAGGTTCATCAAAAAAACTCCAAATTTTGCATGATCAACTTCCCGTTTTTCTTGCTGGGATCATCCCTCGTGGTCATGGCATGTCATGGCCCATTTTCTCCGCCCCGTTGTTTCAACCAAATCCCACGGTCCCACGGTCCCACGGGTCCCACGGGTCCCACGTCACCGACAAAGTCTGCACCACGGTGTACTGAATGAAGTTATATCCTGCTGAGACCACGCCCGAGAAAATCACCAAGAGAATGGTCCCTGGATTCAACTGATGAACTCGTTGATACACCTGGCCGACAGATTGGACAGATTGGGCAGATTGGACTTGGACAGTTTCCCGCTATGCCATGAGCAGTTTCGCCCTTTGGCAAACTACAATGACTATCGAAGATCACCGTTTTGAATTGGAACATCATCCATGAAAGTGCCATGCCATAGATATACCATATGCTCCATGCATGGAATATTTACCAACATTTGCCTTCAAATTCACCCAGTTTTGTAGGTAAATATACCATACATAGAGCATATGGCTATGTTGGTGGAGGGTAAACAGAAATGATCGCAGCAATGGATGGCACGGGGTGGCCATCGCCATCAACACATATGGCAGGTGCAACAGAAAAAAGGTGGGGATTCGCAACGAACGTGACATCATGGAATGATACATCTGTCGACTCTCACACGTGTTAACAAAAAAACTGCACGCCTGTTGAACATACCCTCTGGTAAACTAACATAGCTATTGAAAATGGCCATTTATAGTGGATTTTCCCATTGATAGCATGGTGATTTTCCATAGCTATGTTAAATTACCGGAGGGTATTACAATTATACCATATAGTAATGCCTATGATTTCCTCATGACTATCAAACAAACAAAAATATGCACATGTGAAGCACGTGCATGTGCTACGAAGGTACATGAGTCATCATACGGGGATAAGTCACAAATTGCTAAGCCCAAGAGTTCAAACATCACCATTTTCATGGCGCGCTAGTTTTTTGGGTCAAAACCTATGAAATCCCAATAAATCCCATATATTGGGCGATGGACATCCATAAACCCAAGCATTTTACCCTCTGATTATGTCAACAGTTTGCTATTGAAAATGGCCCAGTCGAAATAGTGGCTTTTCCCATTAAACATGATGGATCTTTCCCATTAAACATGGTGATTTTCCCATTAAAAATGGTGATTTTCCCATTAAAAATGGTGATTTTCCCATTAAAAATGGTGATTTTCCCATTAAAAATGGTGATTTTCCCATTAAACATGGTGGATCTTTCCCATTAAACATGGTGGATCTTTCCCATTAAACATGGTGGATCTTTCCCATTAAAAATGGTGATTTTCCCATTAAAAATGGTGATTTTCCCATTAAAAATTGTGATTTTCCCATTAAACATGGTGATTTTCCCATTAAACATGGTGATTTTCCATCGTTTTTTGTATGTTTACCAGGCCGGGTAATGTGAAAAAATGGGTAAATCATCGGCCTCCCAGTCCGTCAATGTCCCAGCATTGGGCCAGTTGATGGGATGCGAGGCGTACAAAGACCTGGGATGTTTGTGACGACCATGGGGTTAACCTCTGGTAAACATACAAAAAACTATGGAAAATCACCATTTTTAATGGGAAAATCACCATTTTTAATGGGAAAATCACCATTTTCAATAGGTAATTCCACTATAATCCACTATAAATGTTCATTTTCAATAGCTATTTTGACATAACCAGAGGGTATATTGATTTGTTACATCCCTAATTAACAATCTTTTTAAAAGTCGGAGGGCTTAAATATAAGGTGGTGCTCTCGGTCTCAACATGTTTCACCTGAAGCTGGGGAGGATTGGGGATGCAACTGGTTGGTGGTTGACCTACCCCTCTGAATATGAAAATCAAACGGGATTATTATCCCCAATATATGGAAAAAATATAAAATGTTCCAAACCACCAACCAGGCAAGTTCTGATCTTGATGTCATGATCTTCTTGGTCTGAGTTTGTTTGAAGTCCATACCCAGGCGAAACAAACTCAGATCACTCAAGGGACCTGAATTCCCTAGAATTTATCCACTAGTTTTAGATATTTCTCGGGCGGTCCAGTCAGGGGTCTGCTAAACCGAAACAGAAACCATCCCCAATATATCCCAATATCACCAGAAATGGGCCGTCTTGCGGTATCAACTAGTATAAACATGTATAAACCCTGCAATGTTTTAGGTTCATGGCATTGGATGGCATTGAATTATACTGGGTTTACTATGGTTTACTGCATGCGCAAAAAATGATCAACACGGCTCAGGGACGCAGGAAGGAGTGCCAGAGCGCAGGGTAAAGCTGTGTAGAAGACCCTCAGTGGCCGTACATGGCGTGCAAACATGTACCCTCTGGTAAACATACAAAAAACTACGGAAAATCACCATTCTCAATGGGTAAATCCACTATAACTAAATGGTCCATTTTCAATAGCTATTTTGACATAACCAGAGAGTACAAAACCAAAAAATTGGATCAGTGTTGATCAAACCTTTCTGATTGCTTTCACCAGTGCTGGGGGCTTGGGATCTCACTCCATCATTCTCCAGTAGAAACTCATCAAACTCACCAACCTAGAGGTTCCATGTTCAGTTTTATGTTACCTTTTCGCGTTTTCCCACATGGCACCTGAGGGTTCAACATTTCGAACCGTCCAAAAAAAAAGCGTATGTCTGGAACATATGAGAAAATCTCGGGGAAAAACATGGAAAACACATAAATCTGGATAAATTATATACATTATAATAGTAGTTCGCTAACCTGAAATAAGGCTATTTTGAGATAGTTACACCCTCCTCTAATCATCATTCCAGTGACGTCGCAGTGAGGTCGTTATATACTTTTTGCTTTTTCTTTCTCCAGATAGATCCACTTGTTAAGCATCCATTTTTCCATTCAAATTCTTACTTTTGGATACTTTTTGGATTCTTTTGTGCGTCCCAAAATTTCGGACCCATTTTCATCGTCACCCACTTTCGAAGCTGGGGATGATCCTCCACCGATGCAAGCGGCGTATCAAGGGGTGACAATGGCGGCTTCAATGTGGAGCTGAAGGCAGCTGCCAAGACCAGAGTGGTGGCTGCAGCAATGTCGCCCAAACAACACATCAGCACACCTGGCACCATCTGCGCCACAAGATTTCTTGATAGACCCGGTAGATGATGGTAGATGGGATCGATGTGGTAAACCCCATGCTTGGTTGATGGGATTGTTTTTTGGCACAGATTATTGATAGGTGGATAGATGAATAGATAGAAACTATAGTGGTATAAACTTACCATCTACCATCAATAAATATATATATATATCCATCATCATCTATTACCATATTTTAGATATTATTATTCTGGGTAAAAGAATAATAAGCAATCCCCCAAATCAACATCATAAATAGGTGGTATATGGTCTTGCCATTCCCAGGAAGTCATGGGTGGTAAACATGGCAGCCAGTTTTACCCACATTGGGTGGAGATTGATACCTCCATGTCATCAAACTGACTGAAACCAAGTGACGCCAATTGGATGCTCATAAAGAGTCCACAATCATCTCCACACGTTTGATCTTCCCATCTGTCATTATCACAACTAATCCCATCTTTGGAAAATATAACATCATAACCATTTTATCCACGTTGCACACACACACATATATTATTATATAACAATTATATATGTACCTGCATATTTACATATCTATTCCTATATAATAACATTATCCATGGATCTATCGTGAATCCCCAGCATCATGAATTTCGGTCTCACCATGAGAAATTGCCGGCGATTTCAAGGTGGACTATCCCTGAAAAAGGCTCAACAAAATGCAGTTTGCCTGTCATGAAACCCCAATCCCATTGTAATCATCAATGGGTTACTGGTTGGTGGTTGACCTACCCCTCTGAAAAATCATGGAGTTCGTCAGTTGGGGTGATGACATTCCCAATACAGTATATGGAAAAATAAAAAATGTTCCAAACCACCAACCAGGTTATAGTTCTGAGGGATAAATTACATGAAACATCATGAAACCCCCTATATTTGATGGGGGAAAACCAACACCGTTTCCAGTGAAATTGATGTGGAGATTCTAGGCCGCGACAAAAATCCCGCTGTCTCATGAGAAAAACATGGCCCTTTACGCAGTTATCTAAGAAATGGATTCTGATCATTAACTCACATCATCACCAGTCTCAATCATTCCCAATCATGAACCCCCACCTCCATTCTTAATCCATTACATGCCCATTATTTTCACATTAGAATCGATGTATCAACAAAATCATAAAATACATGTTTTATATCCATATGATGTATAATGTTAATGATATCACAAAATATCCAATATCATAACATACCCATTATATTCCCATATCAAAATATGATATACCATCCATTACAAAAATATCTTTGGTAGTCCACAAAACACAAGCTATTGCCTGTTATGGTGATTCTCCATTTATTCACCAAAGGATTAAACTACCTGTCCCATATCGAACAATGTCTTCCCATTTGTTACTATACCCTATGTCCAAGCCCAACATCAATATCTATCAGTATCTGACACGTATATCCACATAGAACAACACATGCCATGATATCTTAATATTAATATCAAAAACAGTTAAAAAAACATTATATGATATCATTCTATATTATATTCCCATTATATATCACATTAATATATACAGTAATACATATATATATATATGTATACTGTATATCATATCCAATATATCGATGATACACAGCCTCCATGTCATTCCATGTCAAGCGGCCAATCCCCAAATGGCCCTGCTGCGTTTCCTCATTCTTCGTTTCACTCTCCGCCAGTGCCGTGATGGCGGCGCCGGCCACGCCCACTGACATCACTAAGGCCTCACCGGCTGGATTTAAGTCATGAAAAATGTGGGCATTTATAGTGGATTTTCCCATTAAAAATGGTGATTTTCCCATTAAAAATGGTGATTGTCCATAGCTATGTTAGTTTACCAGAGGGTATCAAGCATTGTTTTTTTTTTTTTGCATCGAAAAAAAAAGCATCAAACATTGAGATTTTTTGTCTCAAAGATTGGGATTTTAGCATCAAACGTTGGGATTGAACCAGTTTTAACCATCAAACATTGGGGGCTTAAGCATCAAGAATTAGGACTTAGTCATCAAAGCGCAGGAGTTGACATAGTTTCACCGTCAAAGCAAGGCGGTACCGGATTTGGAATGTGACCAAATCATCCCAGTTCGCATGGATTGGAAGGATCATTGAGCTGGCACAATCAGCTTCGGTTACTGCTTGGTGGTGCAACGTGCCCATCTTGAAAAATGATGGAGTTTGTCAATGGGAAGGATTACATCCCATATATGAAATGGAAAATAAAAGCCATGTTCCCAACCACCAACCAGGTTAATAGCGACCCGTTCAAGACTCAGATCCTACCTTCATGAGAAAACGGTTGCGCCGTTTTCTAAGTTCCAGAATCCGCTCCAGGGAAAACTGAAAGAAAGTCTTCAACTGTGGTAATTATTCGTATTATAAGAGGAATAACATCTTCAACTCTGGTATTCAGAATTCCTCATAGGATGATAGATCATCATTACTATATAAATATATCTTAATATGATTGATCAAAAATACCTTGCGACAAGATGAAGTTGCAGCCCGTCACTTCATACCACCGAATTAGCCAAAACAATCCAAAACACAAGTGTTATTAAGTTGCATTCAAGTACCCAGCCAGCAGGTTTATCCACTTCATATGCCATTCATATCCATCATTTCCTAAAGACATACCCATTTAATATCATTTAATCATGGTTTCCCTGTGGTCAACTAAAATAGCTATGGAAAATAAACAAACATAGCCCATTTATAGATGAGCTACTCTCCCCGGTGATTTTCCATAGCTATGTGGCTGCAGGGTATCTCCTCCGCCCAGCACTCCAAGGCACGTCCCAACAGGTGGCTGGGGTGGTGTCCAAAAGTTGTAAGCCTCGCGCCAGTTGCTGCAGAAGCAGTGTCACCTTGGTCGAGTAGCAGGGAAGATGGGGAAGATGGGGAAGGTTGTTGGACCTTCCTTCCCCATGGGATCCCCGAAAAATCACGAAAAATCCATGGGGAGGAAACGGGGGGTCCAAGTTTGGAGAAACCGCCCTGATTTCTGTTTTAAGTCCCGTTCTTCAGCATGGTCGGAGGAATTTTTGGAGGAGTTTCATTGTTTCATCCTGCAGCATTGAGGCCTGATGAGCTACACAATGACCAGGAGAATCCCATGAAATAGGCAATTAATGTCAACCCCGGATTAGTCACCCATGGTTTACTGATTAGGGGGGTACCCCCACAGATGATCATCATTGATCATCTGATACTTCAACGGTACCCCCTGGGCCCCGGATGGTGTATTGGGGTTGACATTATTTGCCAGAGTTATCCATAGTTAAAATATGTTAAAATATTAATCATCGTCCCAAGTAGAGGATGCAAAGATATTTCCAAACCATAAAAGCAAGAAATGTTGACTATGCAAATGGAGGCAGGCCAATGGAATGCAGGAGCGAATCACCATATTCCTCAGCAGTCGAGTAATTTTAGAACTTTCATGGTCCACTTGGCCAGAAATTGCTGGGAAAATATGGGAACATGATGGAGCATGGTTTCGTTGGAACCAACATGGCAGCGGGCAAGCACAATTTGATGGGAGGAAACAGCTTTGTCAGAATTAGCATGGCAGAAATGGTGATAATTGTAACATATTGTAACCATAGTAATCCCATCGATATTAATCAAAATATATCACAATGATATGTTCATGTTTGAGGATAAGTATCAGCCAGAATTTAATCCATTTTTTGGAAAAACAACTCGAAATGATTCAACTGACACTTAAAATGGTGGATCAATGGGATGGCGATGGAACATCACCATACTCACCAGTGGGCACATTCAAAAATCCATGCACCCCCAAAAAATCTAAAAACAGCTGGTCTGTTGTTCCAACCGCTGCTGACATCTCCTTTTTTTTAGTCCAAAAAATCGATCCGAACACCAAGATTCAGAGAGACAGGCAACAGTGACATACTGAAGTTGTTGAGGCCAATGTTCACTGCCACCTTGTTCAGGCATTGCATCCCATGGGATGTAGCGGTGTCCACACGACTTAAAATGTGCAAATACGTCTGTACCATCAGCATTTGTAAATCGGCATGTCCGCAGCATCTATCACACCATGATGCGATATGATGATATGATGAAGGCCGTTTTCAGGTGGTTTCTTTGGAATCCCTGTCTTGATCTTGATGTCATGGTGACTCGTGGTTGACACCAGCTACTGAAAAAATGTTAGTGGGATCCGCAGCACCGAAAAAATCGGGCTTCCAGCTGATACTGTCCACTATGAACTGTCATCATTGCTGGGTAACATAATGTAATATATCAATGCTTGCAAGTTGTTCCTTATATTGTTTTTGGTTGATGTGTATATATATATATATACGGTTTTGATATGAGTTTGTCTGAAATGAATAGAGTGCGTCCAAATCCACTGGTTGAACATGTTGTTTTCCCCTATATAAATTGCAATCTTGGTTGTTTTCCCCATGTTCAAACACACCCATATACATAATATCATAATAATGTATCGTTATATGTGATTATATATACGACCCTGGCGGAAAGCAACATATATAGATGTTGGAAAACCCCTATGTTTTCTACACATGCTGCGTTTTCCACATTTTTTTTAACCTTTGGAGGGTGTCTCCCCATCCTGCGCTTGCGCAAGGTGCGGCCAAAGCAAAGAACAGCACCGCCAGGACTTCGTTGAGAGTCGTCAGTTTTCGAGGCACATAGGGATGAGGTGAAAAATGCAACACCAACATCCTTGGGATTTTGTGAAAAGGGTGGGAAGTGGGATCATGTTACAACATGTTACACTGAAAAAAACACCTATCAATTCAGTTTTCTTCTGACTGTTTATATTTAACTAGATGCGAAGAACATGTATTATCTATATATATATATATATCTCTCTCTCTCTCTCCCTATATCTATTTAGTTAAAATGCTAATACATAAATAGGGGATCGTAGGGGAAACTAAACCCGAAAACAAGGTAGCAGTCACTGCGACTGGGACGTGTGCGTTCATCAGCAGCCAATGGAAACCATTTGGACTGCAAATTAAGGCTAGAATGAATCAATGATGAGCCAATGGGAAGAGGTACCCTCTGGTAAACTAACATAGCTATTGAAAATGGTGATTTATAGTGGATTTTCCCATTAAAAATTGTGATTTTCCATAGTTACGTTAGTTTACCAGAGGGTATGAATCCAAACGACCTCCTTCAAGTATCTACGTACACTCTACACTCCCAATTGGGATTTCTTTGGCACAATGACCATCGAAGAATGCCACCTGCAATGATCAAACAACTTCCCCTGACTGCCCCAAGGAAAAACATATGGCACAATTCCACTGGATTTTTGAACATTGATTTTCCGGCGAAAGCAATCCACCCTTAGCTGTCAACACTTTCTCCTGTCAGCTTCCCATGGTGTCATCGCGTGCGAGGCACCCCAGTCCCAAAGCACAGAAAGCCACGACTTGTTGGATGGCTGTGACCAGAAAAGCAGCAGGCATTCCCCTCAAATTCAGCTCTCCTTGGTGGTCTGAGGGTGGCTACGAAACATTCACCCAGTGACATGACAAAGAACTGACATTCAGAACGATAAACTGGTAAATCAATGCCACAAGGGGCTGAAATTACGGCAATTTCTGCTTCTCCATATATTGTGCGTTTTACCAGCCTGGTATTTGGGGTGTAAAGATGTGTAAAGCCGCGGCCGATTCTGCCAAAGGTCTGGAGATGGTTTCCTCTGACAGGACCAGCTTCATGTACAGAGCGAAGCCTCTGCAACTCGTCGTGTGGTTATGAGAAAGTCACTGGCAATTACCATGAAACATAGGAGTTTACAGCAGAACTGCAAGGAACCCGCAGATTGAGGAGGACTTGCTTCAGTTGATTTTGGACTTCATCATTGAGTCGGAAATCTTACACTTTGCAAATCACCAGCCAGTGAAAAGCATCTGGGCATAAGTGGGTCAAAAATTCAGCCCATATGCTCCACATGTGAACTGACCATCTTTGGCATCAATAAACATCAATGTATAAACATATTTAGCCATACTAAGTAGCATTTGATCATTTTATGAGGATGATAACTACCAAAAAAATTGACCCATACCCATCTACATACCCTACAGCACATAAACAGAAATATGAATAGATATGGAACGTTTTCTTGAATCTTCTTGAGACTTTCCTAGGAAAACTGTGGTTTCCCATATTTTTTGGTTGCTCAGTGGCGACAAACCTGCAGGTTTGGTGCCAAGGCGCTAGATTGCCCGGCAAAGTACACCGCCAGCATGCCTGCGGATGAAACGGGATGGTAGGTGAAACCAGCCAGATGATGAACATTCACCGATCATCTCAGAAAACCAGTCAAATGTGTTTCTTAACAAAAAAACACATTGAAGAAGAAACATGATATAAACAAGGTAATGCCGGCGTTGCTGGCCTCGTGTTTTTTGGGCCTGCAGCAGTTCAAGTCGTTAGTTTCTACTGATGCGGCGCATGACATCAGGCATTATATGCAGTGTGGGTGCAGGACCGGTTGCCGTTTGGCTTGGCGCTGCGACGCTGCGACGTTGCGAGTTTCGGCTCCTTCTTCGCGTTGTCGCGTCTGACGCTGCGATGCTGTGACACTGCGACAATGCGAGTTTGGGCGGCGTCTTCGCGTAGTCGCGTCTGATGCTGCGACGTTGCGACTTGTGTTCGCGTCTTCGCGTAGTCGCGTCTGCCTCTGTCGCGTCTGACGCTGCGACGCTGCGACGCTGATCGAGGCTGCGCCGTTGCGAGTTTGGGCGGCGTCTTCGCGTAGTCGCGTCTGACGCTGCGACGTTGCGACTTGTGTTCGCGTCTTCGCGTAGTCGCGTCTGCCCCCGACTTGTCCCGCAACCGCGCGGCACCCACAATAATTATATGGCATTATTTGCCAGAGGTTGTGGCGACTGTTGTAGCGCCACTGCCACTGGTAAATCCAATTACACTTGCGCCTCCCCTCAAGAGACATATAAATTCTTTGCAGTGATCCAAGCAAGCATTTGTCCAACATCTGAGTCCCTGCTTTCAGGGTCTGACCATTGTGTCTTCTAACATTCCGTGAAAATTCCAGGGAGCATGCTTCACTTGAAAGAATTCTATCTCTGCTTCTTGGGCATCCACTAGGGTAGCATGACAACTCTGTGTCAAGTTCAAGAGAACACCCACTAGCGTAGCATGACGAGTCTGTGTCAAGTACAAGAAAACTTTCAATGGCATAGCATGCTGCAGGTAAGTACAATGGAACGTTGTTGCCCCACCCCACACACTAGACAAGAATGGATCATTATATGATCCGGCAGGAACTGAATCCTGAAACATGCAGATTAGATATGAAACAACGAAATTAACGATGCACCCTACGAATAATGGAAGTTCTCCTGAA
>Ga0126342_10003941_pt1 | contig 24937 bp, 23 predicted proteins | sample Cyp1metagenome_FD_92528 | JGI IMG/M metagenome (GOLD analysis project Ga0126342, IMG submission 92528) | Coral microbial communities from Lord Howe Island, Old Settlement Bay, Australia - Cyphastrea 1 metagenome | ecosystem: Host-associated > Invertebrates > Cnidaria > Coral ...
ACCCGTAAACAAACCCAAACTCTGAAACTTACTGTAGCCTAAATAAATCCTAAACCAGCCCTAAATAGATCATACACCCACCCCAACTAGATCTTAAACCAAGCCTAAATAATCCTTGCACCAACTCTAACTAAAACCAAAACCAACCTTGAATAGATCCTATATATAAATCTTAAACCACGCTGCCCTAAAGAAACCCTAAACCAACCCTACATAGATCCTAAACCAACCCTGAATAAGCCCCACACCAACCCTAAAACTAACCCTAAAAAAAGCAAAACCAACCATTAAAGAAAGACCACCAACCCTAAACCAATCCGAAAGAACCACTAAAACAAACCTAAACAAATCCTAAATGGACCCTAGCCGCAAAATACCATCCAACATGAAAAGGAAAATGAGAGGTTCGAACTCCAAAATGTTGCAATACCGTTGAAATGGCAGCTTCCAGCTCCAAACTGCTGCAAATTACAAGGAAAACGGACAGAACAGAAGAAGCAAAAAAAAAGTCCAAAACGGGAAAAAAATGGAGAAAACAATTCCGGACCCATACTAATATGGTATATATATATATCGTGTCAGGAAAGGTCACTCCCATGAAACCAGGCACACCTGTCCCTGTCAGATTGGCGCCCTGGTGTTGTTTCCATTGGTTCCCGCAGTTTGCGAGGGGGTGTTTCAAAGCCCTACTTTGTGAAACTGTGCTAGTTTCAAAGTCCTGGGCATACTGCCTATGATGCCTATGACGATCCCATTGACAGACTCGCCTCGCCTCGTGCCTCGGAAATTTGCCCGCAGGGAGCGATCCAAATGTCCAGCCCCAAAGCTGGCAATAAACTATGTTTGCCATGGGATTGGAATTTGGTTAGTAGTTGAAATATCATGAAATGTCCGTTTTCAATACCAGCTTAGTATTTGGACATATGATTCCAGTTTATGACATCTAGATACATCTAGGTTCTAATTCTATCTAGTAATTCTGCTTGTGATGCGACTCGCCAACCAGAAATCAGAACTTGAAAGCCGACATTCCAACGGTCGACCACCGCAGGTCGACCTGAAGTCCTTCGAAGTGGAGGTGGTCGCTTTTGTGTCTGATGGAGTTCGGCACTCGGCGATGCTTAAGGAGGATTTTTCCATGGGGAAAATCCATGGGAACATATCCCATGGAAAATCCTGACTATTAATGGATGTAATGGGAAAATATGGGAAAATATGGGAAAGCAATCAGAAGTAATCTATCATGATCCTCTATAAATGAGGGAGTTTCCCAGCAAACCATGTTTGATTACCGGAGTTCGTCTCACCACTCGGACGACGCTGCTCAGGTGGATGAGTTGCAGGTGGCCGCCGGTGCAAAGCGAAGTGAGCTGATGGGTAATTCAGAGTTGCCGGGAGACCAAGAAAATTCTGATTGGTCACTACCCATATAATTACCCATCAGTTGGGAAATGTTGGGAATGAGAGGTAACACTTTGAATTTTCTCTGATGCTTTCTTTGTGGTGCCTCTTTTGCTTCCGTAAGGAGGCTTTCAAGTGCTTAGGGTGGCTCGTCGTACTAGGCCAGTGCAGAGAATGTGAGCACTGCAGAAAGTAGGGTCCGACTGGATCCCCGAAAACCACGCCATCCACTCGTTTTTACCCGTTGGATTCCCCACACATCTATCGTATTTGTTTGCTGCAATTCAAGATATGAAACATTATGAAACTATGTGAACAACAATGTGATATTTGCTGGTTGAATCATGTTAACAATGTTGAATCATGCTGGATCCAACAGGATCCCATTAGCCGAGGTTGCTGCTGGGTCTACGATCTGGTGGATGTCGAGCTCGACAAGTCACCCTGGGAATCCAGAAGGCAGGGGGAAAGGCTTAGACGTGCAGCTGCAAAACAGGACTAGTTATGACTTGTTATGACTACAGATGATTACAGTAGTTTATTCTCGAAATAGTGAGGGGATGTGAGGGGTATTTTTAGGTATTTTTGGTCTAATATAGATCGCCAATGATCACCATGTTTTGACCACTGATCGCTGAATGCGCATTCAATTTACTGTAGCCAGTCCGTAGCCACCAAACATGAATTGCAGGCATGGCAGCCTTTGAAGTGAAGGGATTTGAACTACCTCCATGGGATGTGGAAAGGGGGCTGGATGTTAGTGACACACATTAGAGGGTTTCTTTGAGGATCCAATGGTGAATTGGATGTGGTTGCATCGTGTGGCTTGAAGCTTGATACTTCCCAAACATTCCCAAACAAGTTACTAGATGAGATGATAGTTGACATATCTTAACAGCACATTAAACGCATTTAAAAGCTTCCACCATCTTCCACCTGTTCCGCTGCCCCCTGCCATGACGTCAGCCAGGGCGACCTCTTGTCGCGTGCTGATGACACAGCCGCCCTTTGTGTGGCACAAAAGGCCCTGGAGTTCTTCAGAGGTGGGCGTGGATGCCATGAACAGCACGTCTGTCCGGTCCCAGCACACAGAAACTGTCAGTGTTCCAATCTCTCAGCAGCTACTGTACTTCGCAGCTACTTCATTGTATTGGCATTCTTATGCTACTCACATGGGTTGCCAGCATGTTATGGAGCCTGGTGATGAGATTGTAGTGTTGAAAGGCCCCAGATATATCCATGTCCGATACTCTGAAGAAGAAGAACTGCATTTTTCCTTGCATTGAACCGGAAAAGAACCATGCTCACGTGGTGAATCTCTTCCCACACGTCACGATAAATTGTGTTTGAAAGAGGCAGCTCATAGTTACAGGATTCTACAAGCTCTAACCATGGCGGCGAATCCTTGGGTGCCATGATGCATGCTTGCTGCGTCCAACCTGCCGTGGAAGTAGGGCATCTTGGCGTGCCAACATGGGCAAGGTGCCAGGGTTGCTGTGTCAAGAGAAGTTCTATATACAGTTTGTGTATTATGTGGATTCAGAGAAGAAGAATGGGACTATTATGGAAAATCAGTATCATCAGTGTCTTGTAATTAGCACGAAAGGCCGTTCTAGTTTCAACAGAACATGGTTGTATAATTGTATCGTCACAGAAGTTCTGCCTGTCTGCAGGCAATTCTTTGTTTCGCAGGATTCAGGCAACATCTTGAAGCACACTTTTTCACTATCATTTCATCCCGCAGGGCCATATTATATCGTTGCTTTGTCCTGCTCCTATTGACCCACTCCCCACTTCCCGCAAACCTGTTGCGCGACAATTACAAAAGAAAACCTTTCGCGACCACACGGGCACAAGATAGCCCGACAAGCCCACGTTATTCCCCTTCCCCAACCCTAGTTGCTTACCCAAACTGATGCAGACCGGAGTCCAACACCATGCTGCTCACAACTGTATTATGAATGATTATGAATCTGATTATATATATATATATATGCAGCAACTGATTATAAATGTGCATACACAAATAGACATGTGACACATCTCCGCCGGAAAGCTTTGGAGAAGTCTTGCCTGTGTCAAGGTCGCAGCTTTCACGTGGACGTGGAAGGCTCTGCTTGAAGGAACCAGGACCGTTTGATGCTCACTGGATCTGGGGCTGACGGGATAAGTTCAAAAAATGTCCGACAGTTCGCATTGAGGAGCATGTGGCTCTGTCGACGATGGCTGGTTGGCTTGCGACGTTAGCAGGGAAGATGCTTCGCTGAATACTTATTGAATTGCTTGGGAGCTGCAAATCACTATAGCTAGCTTCCAAAACTGGTGTATCATTGGCAAAAATACCAACCGGACTTTGGCGGGCCTCCACGAATGAGTTTGAGAATTGGCTATTGTCATTGGTTTGAAATGGGTATTGTGGGTTAATGCGGGTTGTGAATGATTGTAATGGAGGCTTTCATTCTTTGGATTGGGGGTTGGAGCCTCTAGTGACATCGGTTCTTTGTCGACACTGCAAGTATACTGGGCACTTGCCGTACATGGGATGGCATGTATGTAGTGGAGTCGGTTGAGCAGTGGTGTAAGCAACACATGTTTAAAAAAAACACGTCATGCGGCATCATCATTGCATCATCGAGGTTTGCCCAGCCCGCCTTCCATTGCCAATGTTTATAATGTTTTGTCGTGGCTAAAGTATTGACTTTAGACTTCAACAGCCATTCCAACATATTCCACCTATGTCAGGGCGTCTGCGCTGTGCCATTGGTCTGTCTCACACCGTGGGATACCTTTTTTCTTGGTCAGGAAATCAGCAAAATTGTTCTCTAAATTCTCTAAGAACGATGGGATGGCATGGGGCTGAATGATTTCACATGGAGACTTTGGTTTCATTTAGTATTTCCACATATTTCCACTATCCAAATACATCCAAATACATCCAAATACATCCAAATACATCCAAATACATCCAAATACATCCAAATACATCCAAAAACATCCAAATACATCCAAATTCATCCAAATACATCCAAATACATCGTATCAATTAATGCGATAGAATGGGGTTCCAAAATTTCGAGACTCTGAGGCGTCGTTGCCTCCCTTGCAGTGGAGTCCTCGTAGACCCAGCGTGTCGCTGGTGTCTGACAAATGCCGCCTGGAAGATCTGGAAGACACCCGCCGGGCCCAGCATTGCTGAGGGCGGGGGAGTTGTTGGGTTTTAGAAAACCATAGGCCATAGGTGGATATAGATGGGCCATGATGGGCCCATTCTACTGAGATAGTAGTGGATCTAGCGAACTTTATTGATTTTTCGGATCCATTGAGGGGAATGGAATATATTAGGAGGGACGGGATATTTAATTTTTGCAGCTTAACACATTTGACCTCTGGTCTTTCCCTTGCCTTTGCTCTACTTGGCATTTTTGACGTCCTTTCATTCTTAGGAATCGCATGTAGTTGCTACCTCGACGCTTCTAAATCTTCCGTCTCTATGTCCATCCCAACACAACCCATCACATTGACATGGAGTTCTCTTGGATTTGGCCTAGCAAGCCTTCGAAGCATCGAATGGTCGTCGCACGTTTCGCTCAAAGGTCCACCTGCTCCGAGCGATCCCCCGAGCGACCCCCGGAGCGCCAAGTTCGCCCATCTGCCCTCAGTGGGCACCTGGCTCCAGTGGCTCCCCGAACCGCTGGAGCCCCTGGAGCCCCTGGAGCCCTTGGCCCTGGAGCCCCTGGAGCCGGCCAAGCGTCCAATGGAAACCTGGAGGGTGAGCAGACCCAAAGCAAAGGCCAAACAGGTGCAAAGGGAAAAGGAACTGCAATCCAAGTGGGGAAGGGTGATTTGCGGATTGTTTTAGATTACATCCTGGTCCTGACATCCTAAAAGATGAAATCAACCATGCAACTATCATACAATCGAGTTGATGAGATGTGAACTCAGACGGACGGAATGTTAAAGATTGTTAAAGTATAAGATGTATAAGTGATTTGAGTGAAGTGAAATGCCAGATATTTTAAAGATCTTTAAAGATGCTTGCCGCGGGCCACGTGTGATGGTTTGCCTGCGATCCGCGCAGGCCTTGTCCCGACCCAAGGTCCGGACACCGGTGCCACCCCGGGTCGAGCCGTTGGAAGAGTTCCAGGCTGGTGACGGGGCAAATTTCCGGCAGATTTCCGGGAGATGAGGATGATTTTTCTGACCTCCATCATGCAGGAGGACACTAAAATACACTGAATATGGAACATGGCTGATTTATATAGAAGGTTTTGGGACTTGGGCATACTTGGAGATTGTCATTTGCAAACCATGCGCAGATCTCCGGAACTCAAGGTTCCAAGGGCTTGCATGACTTTCTGCAGAGCTCAGGGCTGTTGATTCCTGGTCCGCGATACCAATTTGCACCGAGTTCTTGTTTGATCTAATTATATAATATTAATTAATATTATATAATCCATCCATCCATCCATCCATCCATCCATCCATCCATCCATCCATCCATCCATCCATCCATCGGCTGGTCAGCTGCATTTCAGGGCTATGTGCGAGAGGGGGAGCTTTGGCCCACATGGGTGCCCTGTTGCATCCACATTTGCTGGGATCGTTGCTGGCCCAGGATGGATGGCGGTTGGAGCGTGTTGGAGCTGGTTGGAGCTGGACATGGCTAAGTCATATAAGATATTAATACCCTCTGGTTATGACTAACATAGACATAGCCATGGGATTTCGATGGCCCACAGAAATAGATGGTGTAGCTATTAAAAATGGTGATTTTCCATGGCTATGTTAAATAACCAGATGGTATATATATATATTAAAGAAAAAAACAGACATATCTGACTCTGTTTGAGCTGGGAGAATCCCAGATATCCCAGGAGGAAGTTTCACAGAGTTTCACTACGAGAGCCTCCACCAGTTGAACATGTTTTGATATTTGGGATCATTTGGGTACCATCCCAGAGTTGCGGCCAGCTAGGTTTACTGATCATGCGCGATGAAATCCGCAGAGAAAGAGATGTTCGCCCCAACCATTCGGCGCCTTGGTGGTGCGAGCGATGCATTGAGGTGAATCATAAATCGTGGCGGATATCTAGGGTTCTCGGATGTTCTCGGGCCAGACGCTCCGGAGTTGACAGGGGTGTGCGCAGTGTCCTTCAGAGTACCCTCTGGTAATTTAACATAGCTATTGAAAATGGCCTATTTATGGTTGATTTACCTATTAAAGATGGTGATTTTCCATAGCTATGTTAGTTTACCAGAGGGTATGTCTTTTGCCCGTTTCAGGAGATGTTGATCTGGCTGACGCCATCTCTTGCACCGGCCTTGGCAGATCCACTCCAGGAACCACAAAGTAGGAAGCTGGCGGAGCGTGCCAGCACTGAACAGACTCAAGTCATCCCAAGTCCCAGAGTTGAATGAGGTCCGATGATGTGCACCTTACGTAAAATGATGTCAAATCCTGGCAGATTCATTATGTCTACATGATGCTTGCTGGTTGCTGGACATATCTGGACATATCACTGGACATATCTGGACATCATAAACATCCCCAAAAATCCGAAAAATACATCAAACATCCCCAAAAATCCCCAAAAATCATCAAAAATCCTATGGTTTTTGTCTCTCCAAGGTGGTCACCATGGAAGATTTTCACGTGGTGGTCTCATCCCCGGAGACGCGCCTTGCGGTGACGTTGCGGGGCGGCATGAGATTCAACGCCTGCCTAGTGGAGGCCCTCAAGGAGGCGGTCCTCAGGCCCGTCAGCTGAAACATGGTGAAACATGGTGAAACACATCCGAATGGAACATGGAACAAAAGAAGGATAAAATATGATAAAGCTATGATATAAATGATATAAAATGGAGAGACATGCTAGATTTGCATTTTAGAGGCGCCAAGAAAAGCTTCACAAAACACTGATCAGTTGTGATGAGGAGTCGCGAGCTGCGCAGCGCCAAATGCACTTAAGGCTGGACGAGAGCATTTCTTCAAAGAAGATGTCCTTCGTCTACCTGAACGTTTATGAGTCTTGGCCGCAAATGGCGAGGATGTGCGAGGATTTTTCTCACCATTGGGACCCATACAGAAGCCATCAAGAGTTTCCTTCAATATAAAGTCATGTTGTATATCCGGAGTGGGAAGGCCATACTATGCAATGCCATACCCACCTAACATCTTTTCCCATTTTTTTTAAAAACCACCATCGACATCCATCTACCATCTCAATGTGCAGGACCTCTTCAACTGGCAAGTGGGTTTGCTGAACAACGTTGCCTGGAGCCTATGGGGTGCCGGTGCATTTCACGTGGGCCTCCAGATCTATGGCTACGAATATGCCTTCGGTGGCCCCATGGCAGAAGTTGCCAGTTTCAACAGTCGTTGAAGCTGATTGAACCTGACCACCACCATAAATCATGGTGTAGTACTTGGAGGATCATGGAGGATCATCCCACTTTATACTTGGTTATAGTATGTTATAGTAACCGCGGCTATAACCCACTTCCTGGACTTGCTAACCATGCTTTTTTTTAGCAGTTACTAAGTGGGATGATCCCCCCAGCGGATGAACGGTTATAATCCACCTCCGGGAGTTGCCAAGGCAGAGACAGAGGAATTGACGGCAGCGGGCCCCTCGGCGCAATTGCTGGAATGGCATGGAATGGCAACATGTTAGCTCAGTTGACACACACACACACACTCACACACACACACACATACGCCCACCTCGACTGAACCAGAATCAATCTCGGGAAATAGCCAATTGGATTCTGGATTGAGATTGTGGGATATGGTCTCGCGACTCAGGATTACACACTGTAAGCCTCGATGCTGTCCAAAGCATTCCTTCCGCGAGAGCCTGTGTTTGGGCGTCACATCCCTGACCAAACAGGAGCCTCGAGAAGAAAAATGGGTGGAAGCCACTGGGGCCAGGGATCATGATCCTGATCCTGAATCATGGTCTGTGGTTCCTGCTGGTTATGGTTGGACAATTTTGGACATCAAAATCATCAAATCTCGGATTGATGTCTTAATGGGCAGCCATCCAGCACTGACCTTCCCCAGGAGGTGGATGAGCTTCTGCATGAGGTGGCGCCAGATTGGTCAATACAGGCACAAGCGTAAGAGTGGGCGAGGCAATGGAAAGCTGAGTAGGGCAGTGTGTTGTTATAGGACTTCTCATAACTTAGGAGTGGCTCAAAATTATGGACCCCCAAAACTGGATGGTTTGTTTATTATAGGATTGGTGCATTGCCTGGATATGAACAAACATCGGGTCCTTTTCGTCCACCATTTTTGAGCAATGGAAGACTTGTTGACTTACCGTTCCACTCGCTCTCACGAATTGTTCAACCCTGCAGGCCAAGCAACTGGTGCCCCAGCTACCATCAGCTACCTAGCAACCTTCGCAAACCTCACTATTCCGTTTTGGAAGTTTTTGACACTTTTCCCGGGTCTTGTCGGTTCGAAGATAGTGATAGGATCCCCAAATCGCAGCAAATGCAACTGAAAATTCAGGCCTATGAGACCTTGGGCCCCAACTGCGTTACCTTTTGTCGCCAGATGTGCAAACGTCCCTGGTATTTGCAATGAAGGGGGCCTGGTGATGACCCCAGGCTGCAGGTTACACCCTCTAACTTACGTGGAAATTCATGAAAAGTCATCAGTTTGATCGATTTCACATGTGTTCAAATGATTGTAGCATGGCAGAACATTACACAATATTACACAATTGAACTCTGACAATAATAATAACGATGGTATAACAATGATATAACATGATATAACAATGATATAACCTATTGAGACTGAAGATGACTAAGCAATTTCCAGCGATTTCCAGCTGGTTCCTGAGCTTTTCGGATCATCGGTTCGTCTCAGGTCTGGCAGTTCAAGGTGTCCCTGACTGGGTGGATTCCATGGCTCGAAGCATCAAGGTGGCTGCCAGCCATTGGCGTTTGATGGTTGGCGTTAAGTGGTTGTTGAAGGGGTTGTTGAATGACCCATCCCAGAAAAATATGAATAATAATAACAATAATAATAATATATAATAATTATATGTTATTATTCCCATCCCAGAATAATATGTTATTATTCGCCCAAGGTATGTTTTTATAGGGGGGGTATGCCGTACGGTATGCCCGGTATAGATCCGAGGTACAGGCATCCCGAACTGGTTGTTTTTTACTGGTTGAGACATCGGATTCCGGGAGCCCGGTTGGAGATGGTTGGAGTTCACTTGGAGTTCACCAACTTGGACGTTCGAATCGCGAATCATGATTCAATGCTCGATTCAATGCTCAATTCAATGCTCGATTCAATGAACATCAATGAACATGAATTAATGAACATTCATGAACATTAATGATCATCAATGGAACATTCATGAACATTAATGATCATTAATTAACATCAATTAATGAGCATCATTTTTCAGTTCTCACGTCCTTTTGAAGCCGGGTTTGATCACCAGGAACGACGGCCGGTTGAAAGTCTGGAGGAAGGTCATTGTGCATATGGACACGTTTGCCAACTGATACTTGGACGATCACGATTTAAGGATGCTGAAACTGGTTGCCTGTCACTTTTGCTTTTTGATGCTTTTTGACTTGTGTGATGATAGGTGCCTAAGCTTCACTCATGGTGGATGTTGGGGTCGGTCCAACGCAAGTGATCATTGCATGCGTCCATGAATCCATGAACACAAAGGGCAGCCATATGGCAGCTCAGGCAAGCACAGGGAATAGTGGCAGGGCTCATCGAAGTGATCTCCTGCGTTGCTTGTGGAAATGTAGCTGTGCTGGAAATGAGTTGATGGGCTCACAGGAACTCACCTGTGGAAGCGGGCCTGCTCTGGAAGTTGGTTGTAGGACGGATGGATGCAACATGATGCAACCCATTGTGCTATGCTTGTTGTGTATGTGTGCAACGCAAAGCATTCTGGCACGGGGGGCACCTCTAGCAAATTCTTGGCAGCGTAATGAGCAAATTTCAATTGAAAGACACTGATGGCTTGGGTTTATTGCCAAGATCCACGTAATCAGGGCATATCAGGGCATTGACATGGGTTGACCAGTATTGTCCTGCGCTAAGGTCATTGAAGCGGGAGCTGCGCACTGGCATTGTCCATGTTGTTTGACCGACATGTGCGACGCATGCACGACTCAGATGACAAGCATCTAGCTGAACCAGCTGAACCAAACGTTGATAGAATTGTCAAGGATTCTTAGTGGTGATTCAGAAGAGCAAGGGCAAGAATTTGATTTCCGAAGCTTTCGAACTGGCGTGAGAAAGATCTTTCTGCCTGATTCTACCCTTGATTACTTACGTTTGAGTCAGCTGTTTGATAGCAACCTCATTCATGGTTTTTGGTTGAGCGGAATCTGGAAAGAGAAACCAACCACACCGGATGCTGGGTTAGGTCTGCAAGCCTCGCAGGATATGGGTCTGACTTGGATAGCCATGGTTTCTCTTGAGTTTCCTTGCAGCATGATGCCCCGGCCAAACCATCCGGCTTCTTCCTCTGAATCTGCATCAAGCCAGAGCCTAGCTGACTCTCCAATGTTCATCAATGTTCCATGATGTTCCATGAATTTCTGGCCTTATTTCTCATATTTCTTCGTATTTCAATGTATTTTCATATGCTGTAATCTGTTTGATCTGTTTGTGTTTGGCCTGCGGATGGCAATTGCGCAATTGCCTCGGGAAATAAATCCCGCATGGGGATCGATCTAAATCTGGTCGGTTCCTAGGGCATTTTCCCGTGGAAGCACAGCCTATGCGCTTCATCTTTCTTCGGGATTGAGTCAGGGCTGCTGAAAAGACCTGCGCGGGACTCCATCGCATGGATCCCGACCCAGGGACTCCCAGTTGATCCCGACCTTCAGATCTCTTTTGATCGTTGGTGGATGCCACGAAATGCGAATGCCATGTGTAGGTGACAGCTGTTTGCGGGTGCCATGGCCTCAGCTCCACTTTCTCCCCCATCGTTAAAAATCATGCCATTGGGATGGTTTATGACTTTGGGTTTACCAATCCTTTGGAAGGATTGAATAATCACAGAGATAGAGAGAGAGATAGAGATTCATATACATATGTTACATAAGAACCGCGGATTCGGGATGAATGATGTGTAGTATGTGTAGGTATGTGTAGGTTGCAGATCCTTTGCGCCATAAGACGCTCAGATCAGTGAGGTTTTTCTCTTGCGCGGCATATTTTGTTTCGGGGCTGTTGCTGACCCAAAGGTTGGATCCTATGTGTGGAGTAGGCGTGGCAAAGGATGGAAACCACGCGGACCCGGAAAGGATACCAGAGTTCACCCGTTTTTCACCCGTTTGGCAGCTTTTTTTTTGGTTCCTCTCCTCTCTCCCAGATGAAAGATATGAAAGTGACATGTTTCCAGACAAAAGCTTAAGTCGATGCAGAATCTCATTATAGCTATATATGAGTTCCTCAGCAAACTTTTTTCACCGGCTAGGCACCTACCTCTTCGCTCTCCAATGGGCTTTGAGCCGTCAGATGCTGAGCATCTGGAAGATTCTGGAAGTTTTCGAGCGTAGCCGCGTAGCCCCACGGGGATGCCAGCACCATGGCTGAGGTATGGCGCCCAAAACCGTGGCGATGTGGGGAGCAGCTTAGCTGGTGGAAATTCAACCGCACCGGTCACATCCGCCTACACATGCCTACACCATTCATGGTTGATGTTTGTATTTACAATGGTTTGTACAGTTTTGATGAATTTTGGATGGATTTATATGGAGAAGTCAATGAAGTCGTTCATCTGTTGCTTTTTTATGGCCCAGGCTGATGCGGAAGCTGAGAGCCTCATGCATGCCACGGGCAATGCGAAGCTTGCGAAGCTCCGAACCGGTGGGATTTCGGGTGGAACCGGTGGGGGTGATGACTCTACCAAAGATGGTATAATCATTATATTTATTATATTTATAATAATAATAATATATAATAATTATATAATATTATATATAATTATGGTAACTATATAAATCATAAATCTTAATTATATAATATATATTTGGTATTATATATATATTCATGATATAATATATATTTATAAATATATAGCTGGCAATAGGTGGTTTGATACTTCATGAATTGTATACTTTTGAATGTTGTACTGCCCCAACAATTATATTCGATACCCGAGTGCCATGCCATGGTGTACCACAGAGACTTCTTCGCATGGGAGACGTTTTGTTGTGACATGACTTAGACTCGTTCCCTAAGGTTTCCAGATTGCACAGTGTAGAGTAGGTTATGTACGTTGACAAGACGAGTGTGATGGACTGCATTTTTTCCCTCATTGCATTCGTCGCACGCAGAGTTGAATCTTCCACCATGCCAATTGCATCAATTCAGTGCTAGGCAGCGATGCCAAAGTTCCAAACCTCTGAAGTTCAAAAATCTGCACGGCGACTATAGCTGAACAGCTCAAGAAGCTGTAGCTGTAGTCGATTCTTTCTTTTGGCCATCCTCACAGGTAGCCGTATCGACTTCTTCCAGGGGCAGGGGGGCCAAGATGGCCAAGGGGGTACCTGAAGGCTCGCGCAGATGACAGCCGACATCAGCCGCCGGTCATAAATTCAATTCATTTTTTTGGGAAGGGAACGACGGAGGTTGCAACGCCAGATTTGGATAGATTTAGGATCAAATAACGGGTTGAGATGGGTTGAACGATGTTGAACGATGTTGCAAGCAGAGAGCCTGTTCCTTTCAAAGGATGACGTCCACTGCCCTGCGGCCTTTTTTGGGTTCAGTGGCAGGGACATGACCTGCAGAAGGGCACAGGTCAATGTATGTGCTAAGGAGGACTCACGTAGTAAAGCCCAAGAGTTTGGATGTGACATGACGTCACAAACCATGCTATTGAATGCTATTGAATCACTCCTCTGCAAGTAAACAACAACTCGATGATTGAGGCTTTTAAATGCAAGCATGGAATTTGCGCCAAGGCCTTGTAATTACATTCCATGGGCAAGCAACACAAGCAACACAAGCAACTGACAAGCAAGATCCAGCAATCGAACCGTAGCACAAAAAACACCAGGCACCTTTTTCAAGCACGAGCTATCCAAAAAGTACTGCCCAGCTGGGCCGCGGTTGTCGTGTCATGGCGCGCATTTGGGATTTCTCCGTGAGCTTTGAGCCAAAGATCGTGGCGAATGCAATGGCACGCTTCTGGTCACCTGGATGGATTGGGAGATGGCCCTGGATAGCAATGGACCAGGTATGACCAGGTTTCTTCATTTTGGCTGGGCCCCAGGGGCCGAAATTTGAGTTGTCATGATCATTCATGATCCATGTGATGGCAACAGCTACATATAGCTACACGGTAGGCCCATCCCAGATGCCCAGCATGTTATTCGTGGAGCCACGCTGCATTCGGCTGGTTTTACAGGTTCGATCAGAAATGACTGGCTTGATACGGAAATTGGCACACTGGCACTGGCACTGGCCCCCCAAAAAAGGTTTCGCACACACACCGCCGCTTTGCCGCTTTGACTGCCTTGATGATACCCAGGAAGCTGAACGGCTGGAAGTGTCTTGGCAGCGCTTGGTGGGAGTGGAAGGCGAGATGCCAGGCTGGCGGCCCATTGAACATAAGATGGGAAAGATTACAAAAGTATAGAAAAGTGAGAAGAGCTAATGGCTCTTGATATCTTTGAAACTCTGAACAATTCTGAAATCCGTTGAACTCTAGTTGCTAATGTCCTGATGGAGATGGAATATGGTGAAAGAGAATGAAAGAGATAAATCTGCGAAGCTGTCGGCTGGTAGACTATACAACCGAAACTCTCAGAAGATTCAGCCCCCGCTGGACCTCAACCGGTCTGCAAAGCTGCAGGTTCACCCCACTGGTTGATGCCAATGACCGTCCAGTAGATCATTGCCCCATCTCGCTGGAGCCTATGGAGGATCCGGTCCTTGTTTGTGATGGTGCCCCAGCTGCAAAAATGGATTGGCAAAGGGGACTTTCCATGGATTTTCATGGATTTTCCGGTGGCCGGGACTGACATGGACTGACACACTGATGTTTGACTAGTATGACTAGTGACTGACTAGTGCCTGAAGGCTAAAGGAGGTTTATGAGCATCAATCTCTTGCAAAGCAGCAGCTTGGTTGTGGTTGTGATATGTTGTGATGGTACATGGATTTTGGCAGAGAAACACATCATTGGCAGAAATGCGACCCGCCACACCAGGCCACATCTATGACAAGAACTCCATCACACGATGGCTTTCTGAGGGCAACAAGTTGCTCGAGCCAAAGAATACTGTTTGAAACATACCCTATGGCAAATAAACATAGACCCTGAAAATCACCAATGTTTAGTGGAAACTAGTCTTCCAACCCCTATCTGCCAGGGTCTATGTTAATTTACCGGAGGGTAGGCACTTTAAAAAAATGCCTTTGACATCCGCCCACCTGTTGAAAAGGTGAAGCCCATGACTTCCCTTTCTGCCAATGCTTCGTTGAATCCCCCGGATCTGATGTGGCAAGATGCGGCGCGTTTGTTCTGAGGCTATCGCCTTGCACAGGTGAAGAACTGGTTCATACAAAGCTGCTGAGAATACAGTGGCTTGGTGACGTCACCCCAACAGGATGCAGAAAATTGTCACATATTGTCACGATGTATCGCGATCAAGATTCCAAAAATCTTTTCATATTATATCCCATAGGATCCATGTATGGTATGGTTTCATATATGTTTTCCATTACGAATCATTACGGATGAGATTTCCACATTTTCCACTACGATGATTGCGGATCTGTAGCTTTCCATTACGAGAACATCTTAGGCCCTTCTGCTCAGCCATCGAGAAGTTCCTCAGGCGCAGGGCGAGGGCAAACTGCGGCAAAGCTCCAAGATTCAGATGATCCATCCATGTTTGGTAGGGGAAAACCATGGAAAACCATGGAAAATATGTACAAATAAAAAAAAACATCACTAAATCCATTGGACATATAGTACATATAATACATATATACAGTACATATAATGTACATATAAGAAAACATTGTAAAACACACACTATACAAAGAGAGAGAGAGAGATAACACATCAAATTCCAGCAAGCGACACGCCAATAGTAGAATGAGCATGGACAAGTTATCCAAAGGGTCGGTCTTAGGGAGAGCCACCTGGGATTCTTGCCGATTTATTTTGGGGTGTGCGCTGCAAGATAGATGACAGGTGCCCTAAGGCTCTATGTCAACTTGGAGGCTTCTCCAAAGATGAAATATCCTGAGCTATTGCCCACCAAGTGGTTAATCTCTTACCTCTGACGGTCACACAGTCTCCGTGACTGTATTGGTACCGTTCTGGGCTGGTCATGTTTGCCTCAGTGACAAAAGCCCAAGATTGGGTGGTGAAACCGGGAACCATCAGTCAATGGTGTTTTCCATGGACGTCGGATATCATGGATTTTCCGTTTCTTTATCATTCTTTAACAATTTTTATGGATGAACGAATGAACAAAATGGAATGGAACAAAATGAAATGAACAGATCAATGAAATAAAGAAAGGATGGAAGGAATTATTTGAATGCTCCTGGTTCCATGAACTTGTACCAAAGATTACCAAAGATGTTTTAGCTTCTGCCACATGACATTGCTGCAGTTTATGTCACATCTTCCTTTGTGTCATGCTTTATCCCCGTGTCTCCCCACCCCCATCACCCCACCTGTCCCCTCCGTGTCCCAACCAAGGTCCCCTGCCTCGCTCAAAACCTAAAATAATATGCCATTGTGTGTCCTCTAGCTAATTATGCGAGTGAGCTGAAATGTGGCTGCGCAAATGATCCCAGTCCTTCTCTTGGCTGCAAAATGCAGATCATATTTCATCATATTTCACAACCACTTCCACATATTTCCACTACCAATGCACGACACCGCGAGTTGCGTTACAAAAGCTCCCGGCCATGGATGGCCATGGTGTATCGCCCACTTGGCCATCTCGAGTATTGCTGCAGCCCTACTCTGCATCAGGTGATATCAGGTATACATGGTATACAAGGATGCTTGCTGTTTCACGTGTACAAACCCGGTAATTCAACCGTGGCAATTCAACCGTGATTGGCAAGAATTCAGCGTTTGTTGTTGTTCTGCGCTAGGCATTTGGGCGAGTTCACGGAGGCCGAGATGGCGGCCCAGGATCGGAGCGATGGAAGCAGCAGCCCCTTGGAGTTAAGTTTGAACCACTTTGATCATCTTTGATCTGGGGATGGGTCAAAACCCTGGTACCCCTGTAGTTCACATCAAAATAGCTGGTAAATGGATGTTCATCCCACTAAAAATGTACCTATAGGTATTGATTCATACCCATCTAGGAATCTAGATGAATCTATTAATTCTGTGGGATCGGTCATTTTTCAGGAACATGGTTGTTGAGCCGATGTTCAGAAGCGCCGCGGTTGGACAAGGCAACCTTAGAGGGTCAAAAGAGCCAATGTTCCTTCTGTTACTTGGTATCCTTGTCGAATTGTCAGAAGATTTAGTTGGTCTCATACGTTAAACAGATATGCCAAACAAAGACAAGGGAGAAAAGATGACACAAAAATCATAACTACACTCCTATTTGGATACGGCAATGTACCCTACTTTCCCTTCAGAAGCTTTGACGTTCGCAGCCGACTTTTGTGTTGGAATATTGGAGCCACATTGCTGCTGGCCGCAATCTCGACTGGAGGTTTTTTAATCACCAATTCGGCAAGAGCCATTTGTTTGCGCCGCAGGTTTTTACTAATTACTAATTACTAATTACTGATTATTATTATTATTGTTATTATATTATTATTACTATGAATGTTATTATTAATTATTATTATTAATTGTTATTATTAATATAATGTTATATAATATCCAACCTTGAAGGCCATCCAAACTAATTATTTGGATATCCCGGATACCGACGGTGCCGGCCGCTCAGATCATGGCGTGATGCACAGCTGCATGGAATTGGCTGCCTTTCTGGAACGGAAACTGCTGAAGAGGTGCCCATGGACGAGCAAACGGCAAGAAATGGATAGAGCTACCCTTTCCATTGTTTGATCATGTGGAGGTTTCCTTAAAATGGTGGCTTAGTATTGAAATCATCCAAAGTTAGACCATTTTAGTATTGAAACCATTTGAAACCCATGGTTTTGGGGATCCCCCATTTTAAGAAACCCCCATTTGTGATATCACTTGGGTGCAGCAAGTGTGGAATATCCACCAGTACGAACAGGCCAAAGAGAAGTTCCAAAGGCCGGGAGAAGCGCAGCAAGAACATCTATGCGGGGCAGATGGCCTTTGATGTCCCTAAGTTGAAACATATTGAAAGTGTTGTCCAATTGGACTGGTTAGTTGATCTGATTTGACTTGATCTTCCATGATGTGAAGATATTTGACGTGACTTTTCGCGTCGTTGCTGCTTAGTTTGCAGTGGGTCATCTTAGGCATTGCAACAAGCGATCAAAGCGAATCAAGCGCCTCGGAGGAGAAAACGTGTTTTGGGCAGCGGGTTGGTGGACTTTGATGGCAAAGCTGGGGATAGACACCAAACATATCCAAAAATCATTCAGATATCATGTCTTAAGAAGATGGAACCTCCAAAAATATCAAAAATGACATAGACATGGTTTTGCCCTTTGACATTTGCCTGTCTTCGGATTCCATACGCGAAACTTTCCACACATGCGCTGTTCCCAGGGAAAGAGTGTCCTCACTGAGGCTGAGATTGATGAACTTCAAGCTCAAGTGCACCACGGCTGATGAGTGTAGTTAGTGTAGTTCAAAGAATCCCTGGCTTGAGCACGCCTTGTGTAGAAATGGCACCCATTTGCCATCTGATTTTGTTTTCCATCTTAACTCTGTTGGCAATCGGAGGCTGCCATTGCATGCATGACGCTGCTCATGCTGAGATGCTACAGGAGGGTGCTCGGGTTAGGTGCAAATTCACGCTGCACATTGAGAGCATGTGTATTTGAATCAGCCCTCGCACACCTATTCAAAATCAGATGATTTATTCAATGTGGATGTACAAAAATCTGCCCATTTAACATCATTTAAAATTTAACCACTTCATTGCCAGTACGATTGTAGGAATCCATGCATTTTTTGGGGTGCCTGCCTTCCAGCTTCGCCACTCAAGGAATGGTGCTCAGAAGCAGTTGGAATCGTTACAAAAAGGTATCGAAGAAGAAGCTGCCCAAATAGCCACTTGGCCATGGTAGGTTAGCCATGGATCAACATGGGATAACATAGCCCCCATGGCATTAAATTTTGTTTCATACCATTAGCAGCTATAAATTTGCAAGCATTGGTACCATCATTGGTGTAAGTGTTGCTACAATCATTAGCACTATCTATAATTGGGTCATTTCACCCCAGGTCATTCGAAACAACTAAACATCATTGAACCGTACTGGCAAATAACAAACCTTTTGACTCACCGAAACACTTTCACAGTCTGGGCAGTGTGTGGAATTGGCTCCAGGTGCAGCGCTTCTTGCAGATGAAGCCCTTGCGGGAGAAAGCTGCCATCAGCATTCAGAGGCGCGGATACGACAGATCTGGTTGCCAGCTTCAGGATCTCATAGGATCTCATAGGCAACAACACCCTCTAGTTGCCAGTAAACAGATGAACCGTTCCGTGACCAAAAAATGGTTGGTCCATTGCGCCAGGTGGTTGCGCGAACGCGCCAAGGTCAATGCTTGGAGAGATCGAAGTGAAAAGCTGGCGAAGCAATGTGCCATGGCCATGGCCAATGGTAGGGAGGAGCCGGGGAGGTTTGTGGGGCCAGATGGAAGCTGGAAATCGATGGAAGTAGGATCTACAATCTTCTGCAGTTCAAAGTTTTTTTTTCGGATTGAACAGCCGAACCCCGAACCAGCACCAGGCCCCCAGTTGGTTGCAGCAGACATTTCGTGCCATTTCTATCCATTTCTTGCAAACCTGCACGAAGAACCTTCTCAATGAAATGTAGTCAGTTGAGAGTCACCCTTCCAGGAGCTGGTCAACAAGTTTCAGTCCAAAGGGGTGACTTGGTGAAATGAGTCGAGGTTGGCCCACGGGAAAGTGCGGCCCGCACGTGTTCACATGAAACATGGACACCCTGCAGAAATAAGTCTGACTGCAGGAGATTTCTTCGCATTTGGGCGGTGCCATCTTAAATTCTGTAGCAATGTGCTCATTTAATTAGGAGGCCCCAGAAAAGCCCAGCAGCCCAAGTGATTTGGGACGCACGTGCATTGTAACATTGGATGCTGATTTGGATGGTGATTTGGTGATGCTGTACATTGTTGTACCATCTGTTGTACCATAATCATGTGCATGTTGCTGGCACATGGCACCACCATTAAGCACCGCATGGTTCCAAGGATTTGGACTATCGCTTGGTCCTGAAATTCCTCAAGGCCGATGGCGCCGATGTGAATCAAAGCCTTCCGCCTGGTGTCACGCCCCTGTACAAGGCAGCCATGGCAGGCCGAAGTGCCGATCCCCTTTTTACTGCACGATGAGTCTTGAAGTGTGGTTGCTGAGATAATTACACACACTCACACTGAGATGATATAATATTATATAATATATAAATAGCATCCTATATCCACATGTGGAATGTGAATCCTCTATATCTCTTCCATATGCAATGATTGCAACGTTACCCATCAGTTGCTTCACCAGGTTGTTTCTTTTGTCCTTCCATGGCCATTGGGATGTCAGGTCAGGTGATCAGTGCACGGCTTCTTTGCAAGGCTGGGGCAGACAAGGCCGGTGCCGAAGGAAAATGATCCGCAAAATGCATAAGAAAAAGGGATTCCCTTTCCAAAAATGGTAATACAAGACACATTCCTACTGTATCTGAGAATCTGAGTGGGGATGGCTATATATACTCGAGATTGATTTACCCATGTGTCTCAGAAGGCAAGAGGTCAGAGACCTCTGAAAGCTTTAACAATAATGCAGAGGACAACCACAGGTTTTGCTTGCCATAGCATAGTCCCAAGCGGTCACTCGGAATCACATGTCAAAGAATTGCACAAAGTTGTGACATTTCCTGACTGATGAACGCCACCCGTCTTCCCTAAATACAAATTTGATGTCCCCATTCTTTCGCTTCATCCCTTGTGCTGGTGAAGGATGCTGTGGGTCCTTCGAAAGCACGACAACTTCATGCAGATTTGCATGATGCTTCGCGCACTGCTTTGTATGCAGCAGCACAAGGCCGGGGCACTGCGGAGATCTGCGGTTGGGATGCCAGGTGGTGCCACAAATGCAGACCAATTCTTTGATGATCCTTGATCATGTCACCCATTCTTGTATTTGTCGTCACTAGTCACCAATCGTCCTAATTTGTGGGGAGTATTAGATGCAATAGGCAGTCCCTTATATTTGTGTATATAATATAATATAATATAATATAATATAATATATATATATAAATATTTGATTATATTTGTGGAACTTCCATATCTTCCATTTGTCGGAAGTAGCATTGCGGATCAAGGTCCATCCCTCCGTCCCACGACGGGTCCCGCAGGGTGTTTTACAGGTGGCCACCTGGGTGTGGTGAAAATCCTTTGCGAACTGCGCGCCGACACCGACAAGGGCGCGACGCGCTACGGTGCGTCACCCCTCTTCACTGCGGCAGAGTATGGACATGCGGAGGCTGACAAAAGGGGGTGGGATGGGGGATGGGGGTTGGCATGGCACCATAATATGGTTAAATGGTTAGGCCTCACCTTGGCATTTTGACCTGACTGCTAGTGACACTTAGTGACTGTGCCAGATCTCTAGCTGGTTGGATGCTGGGGTGCTGGTCATGGCGACATCCAGGTGGTGAAGATCCTTTGTTCCTTTGGTGCGGCCACCAACAAAGCCCTCATCGTCGACGCCTCCGACACAGGGCTAATTCCGCTTCATGCAGCTGCCAAGAACGGGCATTTCGAGGTGCCCCCAGCCGTTCAGCTGATGGTGCCTGATGTTCAACATTGTTCAATTCCCAAGACCCGAACCCGTATCACTATGTATTACTATTATACCGTATACCGTATAGCTATAGATCCACTTGGAGGACGAAACAAGTGCTGCAATCTTAAAGGTGGATAAAGGTGGCTATTCAGTTTGTCGCCACAAATCCGAACCGTGGTTGTTGAAATGCCGCACCAAAAATTAAAAGATGCTGCAAGTTGGAAATTACGCCACAGCACGGGAAAAGGATATTTTTTAGAGTGCCTTAAACAAAGATCTAGGCATATTATAATATATTATATACTGCATGTTGTGATCTACAGTGATGTTGTGACAGGGAGAGCATGGGAGAGCTGTTGATCACTTGTCCAAATCGTCAGCCGCCGTCAGCCCTTCCGGTGAGGTGGTGCGCTACTTGTGCGCCTGCAGGGGCGACGTTTGCAAAGCCACTTTGAAAGCTGCGCCTGGGCGGTGGTATCGATGGAGAATATATGAGAATATCGCTGTCACCAGCTTTCACAGGTAAATTTACAGGTAAATTTACAGGTAAATTTACAGGTAACTTTACAGGTAACTATTCGCAACACCGGGGGGTAGAAAATGGATGAACATGGTAGAAGAAACGCGCTGTTCATCGCAGCAACAGTTCGCCGCTGTCAGCCGTCGCCCAGAATTTGACACAGCTCATCAGCAGTGAGCCCACGGACGCGCAACGGGGACAGGGAGACATCCCAGAGGCGGACTCGGGGTTCAATGGAGGCACCAACTAGGATGATGTTTTAATATGTTTTAATATTTTTTAATATGTTTTAACACACATGAAAGGACTAAAATAACTCAAATGGACCATGGTGACTATGAACATGTTGGATTCTGAATGATTCTGATATACCGTATTATCATGTATTATCTGTATTGGGCTTGTCCCGCGCTGAGTTGGGTGTTGAACTCTTCCAGCATGTTTTGGCACCTGGGGCGTGTCCGAGCGGCGTGTCCCAGTGATTTCCAGTGTCCAGTTGCACCAGGTGGGCATCACACCACTTTTTCTGGCAGTTCGAGGAGGTCATAGTCAGATTGTGCAGTTCCTATGCGGCTCGCCATCGTCTCGTTGGAACATGTTGGAACTGCAGTTCTGGTGCAAAAACGAAGAGCGAAGCGATAATGATCCATTTATTATATATATATATATTTAAATTTCCTTCACTTTGTTGGACAAGTTGACCATAGTTACCTTTGGTGAAGCGTTTGTCCCTCCTCATATTGTATTTTATACGATTGATTGATCTACTGATATATATATATATAATTATATATATATATATCTGCAGGGAAGGAATGATCAGTGCCAGCGGAGCTCAGGTACAGCCCAGGCAGATGTCAACAAGACATTGCCGGACAGTGGATGCACCACTCTTCACATGGCTTGCCGCAAGGGCAATCAGAGTGCCTTTGCTGCGTTTGTCGTGGCTTTTGGGGTAATTAGTGCTAAGCAATGACTCAACGCTGGAGGCGCCATCCCCAGAATGCAACTAACTATATTATACTATTGTATACTATTGTATACTATTGTATACTATTGTATACTATTGTACACTATTGTATACTATTGTACTTTAAACATCTAGAAATCGCATGTAACCGCTAATGGTCGTTCGTACGAGACTCACAGTTTTTTTGGGGGTTGCCTTGTTTAGGGACTATATAATCTATATAGCCGCTAGCTGATCAACTGTGTAGGTGGGGTCACCCCAGTGGCGAGGCTGGATTCCTCCCATCCTGGTAGGTGTGGTTCAAATCCTGCTGACCGCCAAAGCCAACGTGAACATCCCCCTCACCGCCATGAACCGATACACACCTCTGCATGCAGCTGCATCTGCTGGCTGCGAACTCGTGGTATCACAGCTCTGCCAGGTGGGAACCAGTGGTGGGAAAGTGGAGCTAAGACAGCTAAGACAGCTAAGACAGACAAATTATATTATTTATATTCAGATATATTCAGACTGCATCACGCCAATGGAATTATATAGTATACTGTACTACTACAATATGTATGGTGCGTGAACATGTGATTTTTTAAACATCTGTATAAATGTAAAGGTCATGCGTTGAATCCCCGGAATTTCTGTGATGTGCCATGATGTGCCCAGGCTCGGGCCAAAATGGATCAACCAACTGGCGAGCCTGGGCAATTTGTCAATTTGCCAATGGCTGTGACTCGGGGTAGGGCCGGGGTAGGCCGGGGAAACCCCACAGCTCAAAGGTCATTATTTCTGAAACCATGTGCGATGAGAGGCTAGCAGGTCATGCGATTTTCAAAGGCTCCAACACGTCAATGATGTCGGTGTGGTCATGTGTGGTCCGTTCCAGGATCGCGCGGGCCTGGCAATGATTTTTTGCCAACTTTATTCCGCTCCAGCTGCCAAGCGTTGCCAACCGCTTTTGTATCAGCCAAGGACATCGAAGCAACGCCCCTCTACCTGGCTGCTGCGAAGGGATTCGTGAAAGTTGTGAAGGTTCTCTGCAGGTCGAGAGCAGATGTCAACAAGACTCCCACCTGTACCAGTGCCACTCCATTGTACATGGCCTGCTTGAATGGACATTTGGAGGTGGTTCAAAGCCTTTGCCTCGCCAGGGCAGATTTGAATAAAGAAGTTCTCAGAAACAGACAGACACCGCTGTTCGTTGCTGCAAAGAATGGTCACCTGGACATAGCCAAAACTTTGAGCGTGGCCGGTGCGGATCTACACAAAGCATCTTCCAGCGAAGTGACTCCGTTACACATGGCTGCCATGAATGGACACTATGACCTTGTAGAAGGTCTTGTAAGCCGCAGCCTTTGCTTCAGAGCCTTTTTTTCCATCCTCAGATCTGGTTTCACTCCCCCAAGGCAGTGATGGAGAGACTTTATTTTGGCATAATGTAACATAATTTGGGACTTTGCAACCTTTGAACTCTCCGATCTATGGCCTATGGGCCTAGCCTATGATGTTTGTGATGGCCCAAGGTAAGAAACAACGCCGACGTCAACATAGCTTCCAAAATTGGCGCCACACCCTTGCACCTTACAGCGTTGAACAACCACCCACGGGTGGCCCGATATCTTTGTGCCGCTAGCGCGGACAAGAATGCATGTGCCAAGAAACCGGGCAGCACACCTTTGATGATGGCAGTCTCTCGGCAATAGCTCAGAGGCTGCCTTCAAACTTTGATTTCCAGTGTGCAATACTGTATAATTGCATGTTCGGGAACTGGGACTGCGTATACATATACATAGATACATAGATACATAGATACATACACATACATACACATACACATACATACACATACGCATACATATACATACACATACATACACATAGATACACATAGATACACATAGATACACATAGATACACATAGATACTGCGAATAGGATGTAGGCTACGGCACAGTATATAATTCCACAAAGACATCCTACTATCGTCCATAACCAAAGGTGTGCATAAAATGCCCCTTTGGCTCAAGACTACTGCAGATGTCAAGAGCGAGAAACAACGCCATGCCGAAACTGCATTCATCGTGAC
>Ga0126342_10003942_pt1 | contig 24937 bp, 28 predicted proteins | sample Cyp1metagenome_FD_92528 | JGI IMG/M metagenome (GOLD analysis project Ga0126342, IMG submission 92528) | Coral microbial communities from Lord Howe Island, Old Settlement Bay, Australia - Cyphastrea 1 metagenome | ecosystem: Host-associated > Invertebrates > Cnidaria > Coral ...
ACCGCTCTTTGTGCGCGGATGACGCGGTTTCTCTGTGCGCAGATGACTCGTTTGCAATGTGCGCAGATGACTCGCTTTCAATGTGCGCAGATGACGCGTTGACCGTTGAAACCACGAACCAGAAAACATGAGTTTCGGTTTCAATACCAGCATCCCCATGATGCATCCTTCCCAGTTTCGCGATATGTTTGAGGATGATTCATGTCAAGTAACTGCTGCGGGCAACTGGATGTCATCGGCCACATCAAGCACAATCAACGCCCTCTTAGCTGGCTAGGTTCTCTACAGTTCACTAGCACGGCAGTGCCAGAGTCATAGGGCACGGGTACCCCAAGGCTTTCAGCCATCCAAGGTACCAAAAAATATTGATGGTTGAACATTATGTTCCCCATGTATCAAGGTCATTTAAGGTTGCAGTTTGGAGTTATATTCAGACACATTCACAAGTTTGTTGTTGAATCTATGACTCATGGACTGGGAAGTTTTGCCGAAGAACGCCACCACGGAAAAAGTATGAGTTGCTAATGCTACTGGGGATCCAGCTCTGAATCACTCCAGGCGAGTGATAATTGATCCTGGGATATCATTGATATGTGTAAAACTTCTGTAAAATAGCCAGCTTTTCATGCATTTGTTTTTTTAATATATATATATGTATAACATTTGTATATATGAATATATATATATATCATATAGATTTGGAAATTTACCTTTACCAATCCCATCACCCATCCAATCCCTTGATTCTTTGAGTTCATGCAGCTATTTGGCCCCAGCACCAGGCACAAGGATGAGGGGCCACCTTCGCAGCGCCGCTTCGGTAGACATATCTGGGAGGAAGAAGCATGGGCAGGCCGCTAACTCGTGAGATTCTGAGACCACAACATGTCCAGACATGTCCACACGTGTTTTTATTTATGTTTGATTTGTTTACCCGATCGGTTAGTTGTCATTTTCGACAGCTACCACTGGATAATAAAGTTATCCCATCCTTCACGTCAAGAGCGAAGCCAGGGTGGACAAGACTTTTTCCAGAAGTGTCTCCAGTGGGAAATGATGTCCTGAGATTGATATACCGCACTTTTCATCCCTGGCAGACTTCAGCCATACAGTGTCCAAGACTGGTTGAAAATGTGGAAAATTAGTCAAGAGGAGCTGTTTCGGGGTTCAGGGGGAGCGGGAGCCCAAAGCCCGCCCTCTGTTTTACCTGGGGACGTAATGCCAATGACCAGCAGCTGGGGACGACTCGGTAGCGTGCAACTTGCGCGCGCAGAGTCCAGGGTAGTGCTGCAAAGGTGCAGAATCGGCAAAAGGAGCGCAGGAATTCTCTCGGTGAAGCAACAGATGGGTCCAGAAAAAATAGAGACCTGGGGAACCCATAAAAAATAATGTTTTTGCATCATTTTGCGATCTTTTACGATTGTCCAATCAATGCTGCCAATTTGGAGGGTAATTATATACTATACATGTTACACAACATATACCCGGAGTTAAGCCAAGAACCGCCATCGCACATGACCTTGGCGAAACTGCAGTAGCTGCAGATTTGGTCAGATTTGGATATCTCCCGCTGACAGAATTTGGCCACAAAAGATTGCATCAACGAAATCTACAGAACTTGGCAGGACCTAACAGATGTTTCTTGCATTTTCTAGCCAATCAGGGCAACTAAAAATGGGCGAGCACGTTTGCGACTCCCAACATTTGTCACTGTTGGGTCATCCGCGACACTGCTGGCTTCAGGAAACTCCCCTGCGGGAGAGGGGTGGAGAAGATGACAAACACATCACAAACTAAGGAGAGAGATAGGACCGATAGGACATAGATCCACATTGATCTCCCAATAGTTGTCATATGTCATATGTGATATGTGATCATCACTAGAGCGATGCCCTGCCAAAGTTGTAAGCACTTTGCCTCCATCCACAGCCATAGAAGCCGTAGCACTTGGCCGAGCGTCTCCTGCGGATGGGACCTCAGTAGGCGCCTCATTGCTTCGGGGTCTCCCTACCGCGCAATCTCGAGGTCCTAGTCATGCCGGGATCTATGAGCCCTGCAGGCATCCTGCTGATGGAGGCATGGGGCCCATCGGGCCCATCGGGCCCACCGGGCAATCCGCTGGGGTGATGAAAATTCACTGCATTTTGGATGGATATGGTTGGTGAAAATGCTGGTTTTCTATGGTGGTCTCTATTTTCTTCCAATATCTTGCACGTGCAAGCCAAATAGAAATTGAAAATTTGAAATAAATTGAACAAACAGTGGGAGAATGCAGGGTTTGGATCAGGACTTGGCATATCAAGTGTGTTTGTCTCATCTTGTGTCATCCAAATCGACACCAGGCAATACCCCAAATAAGAGAGCCAAATACATTTGCAGCACTACGGGATTCTTCCCTGTTGGGTATCAGCCATGACATCGCAGGATGCCCTGAACAAAATGATGTACAAAGATGGCAGGGGATCCAAGATCAAATCACTGAAAGCAGGGGCGGATGACCTTGCATGACGGATGAAGGGAGAATCCACGAGAATTCTATTGGGGGCCTGTTAACCATGTGTGAGATGGGGATGAATCAAGGCATATTACCATATTTGGGGTGGAAGTTCTTGGCTTGCTCTCCGGAGAACGGCTCCCATTTTCTTCTGTGCTGGGTGTGAAGTATGCCGTGGTGATGGCTGAGAATGCTGTTAAACAATGCCCATCGCCCTCAACGGTGAAGATGGATCACAAAAGTCCCGCTGCCAAATCTTTGTCTTATCCATTGGATTCATCTTGTGTCTGTGTATTTGTGCTTTTTTGGGGGTATTCCCAGAATCGGTGAAAGGAACAAAAAATAGAGACAGGAAATAAACCTCTATCAGTGGCGCTTGAAACTCCTGGCTTTCCATCCATTTCCAGCAAAATGTCCTTTCTCACCAATCCACATTTGGCGCCAACATATTAACATATATTAACCCCTCGTCCAAGCTGCCAGCTTGATGGCTCTGCTTCCCAGGTTCCAGGAGCTTGCGCGCCGAAAAGGCCAAAGGTTTGGTTCCACGGGGCTCACATTCGCCGAGCCCTGAGGAGCCGAAAGATCCTTTAGTTCTGGGCTGACTGTGAGAAACCAATTCTTGGTTTCTGATGGTTCTGTTTATGGGTTTAAGTGTGAATAATTATATTATATATTAATGTCATATCCAGCTTAGCTTGCATCACTCGTTGGACGTCGGCTTCGTCAGGTTGAACCCTAGGCTAAAGGAATGCAGTGCATGGGAATTGCACCCATTTATTCCAGATGTGCGATGAAGGTTTTCAAGACCCCAAATTGATAAATGCAATAGATGTACCATTGCCCTGAGTTGCCCAACAGAAAAAACGGAATCTCTTTGATCTTCAACTTCACCAAGGTGCTTTGGAGACTTTCCACCAGATCTTCTACCAGAAAGACTCAGGTGTGATTGCAGATTGTGAGCCAGTGGGACTACCTTGAGACCACCGGAGCAGCTGAGCCGTGGGGTGAGGTTCTGGTCAGTATTTCATGTCATTGTGGATTTTCCTGCTGCATTTGGATCAAAGTAGGAGACCAGCTACAATGAGCCCCAGATGACAAGCTGGGACCACAGCATCAAGAGGCAGAACTCAAGACATGAGGTCAATCAACTCCAAATCTTCCAGACGTCGCATTTGTTGGGAAACCCCTGCTGTTTTTTTGTCCCTGCTGCCATGTCGAACAACGGCCCGCAGCCGATGGAAATGGAAAGCCAGGAAAAACTCATGAAAAACGAGGATTTCAGCCCAGAGTGACATGGCAAATTATGTCATAAGCTGTACTGCAATTTGCATTGGGAATACGATGAACCGATGGACTTTAATGGACTTTATGGATTTGGAGTGTGCCCCATCTCTAGCAAAGCGGCAAAGCCAAGAACAAAGTTGGCCCCTGCGTTCTGGTCTACACATGTCTACACCACTTTCTTGCCGTGTGTTTTTAGTAAAACTGTTGCCTGACATGCAGGACGTAAGCCACGTAAGCTGGATTGCGGCCTTCTCAAAGAGACCTCAAGAGGTTTGTTTCTCACAGACGTGATATGCCCCCCTTCCTACCTCAGCCCTGTTTCTTCATAGAGGAACAGTGTCGTAGATTTTAGTAGTGGGTGGTTGTCGTTGAGGGTCCCGATTCTGCATCAACCCCTAGATTTCCTGGCACCAAGGCTGCTGAAGATCTACTACGCAGCTTGGACAGCCAGTTTGGTTCAATAGTTTTCAGCATGCCTGAAGTATATTGTTTCCTCAGCAAAGAACAGTCATGCTTGCTATTGAATCATCCAAGTTTTGGTGATAACTTTGACCATACATCCCATGCCCATCACTTCCCTGGGTCATTCCTTCAAGTGTTTCAGCGCCATTGGCTTCGCCTTTTTGAGACAGCCGACATCCAATTCCGAAGATTGGAGACATCGGCTGCAGCCATTCATCTCCAACCAGTTGATACTAAGGAGAAGTTCTTTCCATTCCTGCAGATGTTCAGGTGGGGCAGTGCAAGAACCGTTGATGCTAGTTTCATATCCTGATCTCTTGAAGTGGTTGAAACATGTTGAAACCATCACCCCAAGAATGGCCAAGGAGGAACAGAAGATTGGTGGCCGAACTTTTCAGGTTGGTAAAATGGTTCAAATTTCTCCAGGCCATAAATGTACTCTTGCCAAAGTTTGTTGTGCCAGGTGGCTGAGCTATCGCAACGACCCCAAGAGTGCCAGCCAGGGAGTTCAAAAAGATTTCTTCCAGCGCCGGGAGTTCACCTTCGTCTTGCAGGGCGCCACTCGGATTTCCTTTAGGGCCGGCTGCACTGAGTGCAGTCCCAGCGTCCTAGCGTCCCAGCGCCTTTCAGGACATCTTCTGCAGGTACCAGTGTTTCAAGGACATGGAGGACTGCCTAAGCTGGGCAAATCATTCCGAATATTCTGTGACTTCCACAACAGGCGAAAGCAAGAGAGGGAAATCCATGGATCGAAAATCTGGAGATCAGGGTCCTTTGTTGAGGCCCTTGCTTTATGGAGATCCAACACATGCTTTGGCAGATCTGGCAGGAGTACAAGGCAAAAGTGTTGGAGCGCCAGCCGATTCGTATGGAGATCGGGGCGGTGTTTTCACATGCACCATCGAAGCACAACCTGGTCTCAAAGGACGTAACTCCTCTTTGCTTCGTGGGAATCGTGGGATGTTGAGGAGGGCTCCGATTTCCAGAAACATTCCAATCCATAGGTCAGATTTGTGCCCAAGATAGTTGGAGAATGTTAGAGATTTCAATAGATCTAGGTGGATGTCTTTTCTTTCAGTTTTTAATAGTGCCGATTCCGGCCGCTTCTGGTGCATTCATGGATTGGTGCAAAGCTTCTCCTTGCAACTCAAAGCTCACTGACTTCGCCACAGGGTAGTCACCTAATTCAGCTTCATCCTCAAATGTGACTGACCTCAGTCTTCAACTCTTCAATCCAAAATTGCTCCTTTGAGACTCGAATACGTCTTGAATCCAACACATCCCCGCTGTTTGACCACCATGGGTCCAACCCTTGCTGCCCAAGGCATACAAACCCTTGGAACGTGAGCTGGTCTTTGATATCGACATGGATGACTATGATGACATCCGCACCTGCTGCACCGGCTCCAAGCTGTGCTTGAAATGTTGGACCTTCATGAAGGCCACGGTCAGCAGATTTGCTGGGAATCTGGAGTCTTGTTTCCCCTGAATAGAATTGAATAGAGTCAATAGAGCAACATCAGGCGGCTTGCTGCCTTGATACATCTTGATATCCCCAGTCGTATCCCTGACCTCACTGCTTGATCCGTTGAGGCCGCCATTCAAGTCTTGAAGAGAGCATTGGAGCAGGACAGGCAAAGGTCACTACCTTTGCGGATTGATCCCATGGACATGGTATGATATGGTATGCGTCGAGTTTCAAGCAGGTTATTTGGATCTATTTTGATGTTAGTTGATGTTAGTTGATGAATTTTTGATGAAATTTTGATGAATTTTTGATGAGCCTCTTTTGCAACGTCTTTGTGGTCCCTTTAGCCTGAGCAGTCGCTGATGACCATCAACCATCACCCAGCTGGGGAAAAGCTATTGACTCCCCAAAGGATGGTGAAAGTGGTTGACTAAGATGACAAACGATGCAGATTGCAAGCCGATTGCTACCCAACTTTGGCACAAAATCCTATGGCAGTCACCGCATAGATAATAAACTGTTGATAGATTCTCCGAGGCATACTTCGATACTAAAGTCCTCCTCCAATCAAAGGGCCCATTGTTTAACAGACATGTTTTCGCGGTATAATCTAATCCAGGGTTGCCACTGCCAGATGTTTGGGTCATTCAACCATCACACTAATCCCAAAAATCATGTGAAATCCATTGAAATCCCATGAAATCCCTAAAGGCCTGCGAGAATTCGTGTCGTTGCTATCGTAGCTGTACGTTTCATGCCATAAATCAGGTGCTTTAGTGATTACAGTTATGGTTGCCAAAAAACAAAAAACACCCCTTGTCTTGTTTCAAACTTGTTGGACCCAAAACAAACCGGCAAACAAACCGGCAAACACTCCAGGACTTTGGTTTTCAGCACATTCTCTTCGTCTACTCGGGCCGGCGCGGCGTCCACTGCTGGGTCTGTGACACCGAAGCACGGAAGCTCAGCAACGAGCAGCGCTCAGCGGTGGCGGAGTATCTAACACTGGTCTCCAGTGGTGCTGGGAAGTGCCGAGCAGAACCTTGGCTCAGGACCAGGATGTTGATGATGTGTTTTGATGTGTTTGTGAAGGCGTTTGAAAGGCGTTCTAAGTGGGTTTCTGAAAAGGGTATGTTCAAGGTTTGGCGTTTCATATACAGTAATTGTATTTATACATATTTATACTGTATTTATATGAAACACATGTTTAATTACATATACACAATTATAGTCAATTATACACATACATCATATAGAAATAGATGTACACATACACACACACACGCACACACACACACATGTACATATATATATATACGTATATATGCTCGAAAAAGAACGGTTCAATATGAGCTGGATATGGTTAGACATAGTCAGATGACACGAGATCGCCAATCTTATGGGTCCATTGGGACCCGAGCCCAGGATTTGAAATTCTTTGGGAGTGCCTTGGCTGGCTGAGTCTCTCTGTGGTTGAGGTTCAACCATTAAAAAAAAAACGAGAGAGAGAGAGAGAGAGAGCGAACATTTTCCAATACTTTCCAGTTTGGGCCCTTCTGAGTTTTTCCAAAAATCCTGGGGGCTTTTCCAAAATTATGGAAAAAAACCAATTGCCAGGATTGCCAATGACATCCAATGACAATCCCCTGTGATTAACCACCCAGTCTTGGGATGATTTGTCCAGGCGATGAACTTCATCCCTCCGTGGAGGAAGCCTATAAGATCTGCAAGATGCATGGCACGACCGAATGGAAAAAGCCAAAAGATTCAAAACTGACCATATGACAAATGGATACAAATTGACCGTGTGTTTTGTTTTGTTGGGGGAAGATTCAAAACATAGTACATTCATGTACATTCTAAATATTCATCAGGTGTTTGTTGCGGAAAATGATGATGAACTACTGGGTTTGGGGCTGCTTCATCTTTGGATTTGTACAATTGGGGCACACCTATAAAAACAAGACAGAAAATGCAGGAAAATCATATATATATAATTCTATATATATATGTGTGTGTGTGTGACCTGTGAGGCTACCAAGCGTCCAAGACCAGTTTGGGTTTCAATCCATTTTGGTCGGTTCCCCATCAAGCCCCCAGTGACCCCAGTGGGACAGGGGAAGGGACTATTGCAGCTGCATGGCAGACGGGTATGACGTGGTCCTCCATAATATGGTTACCTAATGTTACCTATAGATAATTTTGTGCCATTTACTGCCCATGTCCTAGACAAGCATGGCCGACAAGGCAAATTCTAAACATCATACCTATAGTCATTGGAAATAAGATGAACATGTTTCCAATTTACAAGACATTCCCAGAACTGGATGATACTGGATGATGGGAAATGTTACGTGACGCTTCCATATTTACTTGGAAAACCTGGTTCAACTGTCGATTTTCGCCCCCAGCTCAGCTCATGGCATCAATTGACGCTGGGCGCTCAGGAAGTGGTTTGAAGAGCCCAACGGGATCTTGCAGAGCCAAGACATTTTGCGCAAGGATCTGCCACACTTGGAAAGAATCCTGGAGCCCTTTTCAGTTCCTTGCTTGAGAATCTTGAGACGTGTCAGACATGGTCAGACATTGTCAGACGTTCCAAGAATATCGTCCAAAAGCTTTGATTTTCATGATGTGTATGATCGTGTTTATTTGTGGGTGGGTACGGTATATTGAAATATTTCGCCAAGAATCAAACTCCGAAGCAACACTGGCTTGATCATCCAATTTTGTAAATAGCTAGATGTTAAAAAAAAAGAAAACATGATTGCAAAAGTCTCCGTTTCAAACATCATGAACGAATGGTTTTACATTACATTGGGATGATCATTTGTTTTTTGGGCTTTGCCGTTTGCCAAATTGAAATAAGAGAACTGGCTGTCAGATCACGGCCAGGTTGCCGAGCAGCAGGCCTTGAAGAAGTACATCAACGAGGAGAATACAACAGTCATCCTGCTGCACTTGGAACCACTGGTGGCCACTGGTGGCCACTGACCACTGAATTTTGAACCACCATGGTGGTGTGGGGATAACTCCATGGTGGATTCATTAAGAAATCACCGTAGTATGGCAGTTACTCGTACCCTCGTACCATGGATTATGGAAGAATATAATGAATATAACGGGTGATTGACGTCCCCAGACTGCTGGTCATTTCACCTGATAAGGAGTAGTCCATGTAGATTTTCTGCGTTCAACATTGAGCTGAAACCTGAGGAACTTTCATGAAAAAAACAGATAAAAGATATGCCGTGCGATTGAACTCGCACGAGTTGTGCGGTATGGAGAAAGCTTCGCTTTTGCCTTGCAACTGGGGCTTCAGTCTGCGAAGCAGTCAGAATTTCCATCGGAAAACTTACTGAAGATGGACATGGTGGATGTTTTCCCTATTTTTCCCCAGCAAGATGCCGATGTCGTGTTTGCTTCAGGCAACTTCCATGCAGATTTGGAGGAAGATCGAGAAGATCGCCAATGAGCGCAAGAGTGGTGACCCGGTGAAGCGGGTGGATATATAATCCTTTGAGAGTTATGATATCAGCTCTATGTCTATACGTAGTTCTATCATGTTCTATCAGTTCTATCCTATACTGGTAGGATTCACAACTTGTGAAAGAGGATTGATGTCCTTTGATAAATATGATATTCTATGAGTTACTGTATGGATTTCCTTTCTGCTGGTCTATGCAGAAGAATATGCGGTCAAGTAGCATCCACGGAACTGAACAAAAGTCAGGGGAATGAGTATCCTCTAGGACCTAGGGCTTCAAGCAGTCTGTGGGAACTCGCCAGCTTTTAATAGGTAAATCGTCGACCTGAATGGGCCATGGCTTCCAGTTCGCTATTTGAAGGTCCTCAGCTACGATGGGCAACAGCCTGTGATACGCTAGTCATAGATAGTCATAGGTCCAGGAGCCAGATGTTTGTAGCATGAAGGGCCGGCGATTTTTTTTGGTGACTCTCCAATGGATCGAATCAGAATGAAATGGAGATAAAATTGAGATAAAATGAAAGGATATGAATGATATGAAATTGATATAAACTGGATATGAAATGGATGTCAACAGGATATGAAATGGAGGTGAAATGGATATGAATAGATGAAAACAATTGAATACACATAAATCCTCATGCCCCACTTGATACCGGTCGTGGGCTCGTCGCTGTTAATTTCCAACCAGATCAACCAGGTGATCTGAGCAGCAAGCAGCGGTTGGAGGCCAAAGTCTTGTTGAAGGATGTCACCATTCAGTTCACTTACCCACGGCAGCTCGAACTGAGAACTTTTCTGCGATGTTCTGCCGTTACCCTTTGACTATTTATATAACATAGTTTGCGAAGTGGCGGGGGTATAGATGGCCCATTGAGTTCGCAAAACTACGTTCAATTGCCTGAGGGCGAAACTTGACTCGTGTCATAGATTGTTTTGAGATTACATGGTGATTGTGGCTTCCTGCCTTTCCTTCCTTTTTGGAGGTGCGAAATTGAGACACATTTTTGTTGCCAAGCTTGCTCCAAGGCTGGATATCAATGTCAGCAAACAGATCCTTGGATTTGAAGATGATTTGGTTAGGTTCAATGTGTTAATCCTGGGGAATCTATTGGGGACCTGTCTTAAGATGTGTTGTACAAGTCTTGTTCTTGTTGGGGGACGTCTTCGGAAACCCCCACAGGATGAACCATCTGCTGAAGTCGCCCTTCGTGGTGCATCCAAAGACTGGCAGGGTCTGTGTACCCATCGATCCAGACGGCGTGAACGCCTTTGATCCGGCCCAAGTTCCCACCATTGGCAAACTGGTAGAGGAGCTGTTGCCTGTCAACACATCGGGCACGTGATGGGGATGGATCCGGGATGGGTCAGGAAGTACTCGTATTTGGGATGACCAGGCTTGTAGCAATCCAGAGCTCGCTGTGACCTCAAAGGATCAAAGGTGTATGGGATTCTAAGGTGTCCTTTTCATGTTAGATGGAGGGAAGTTTGACGCCAAGAACTCCTTGAAGTTTGTCATAGATGAGGGAGCTGCCAAGATCGAATTAGAATTCGCTCATGGAACCGCATCTAGCATATGCTCCATGATTTCTAGGTTTTTCAATCGCAAATGTTCACACTGAGTGCTGTGTGTAGCGGGAGGGATGGAGGGAGGGGGAGAGAGAGCGAGAGAGAGAGAGAGAGAGTGCTGTGCATATGTGTGTTTCTCTTGGTTCCAAGATTCTCAGTTTCGTAGCGTCCTTACCCAGGCAAGCAAATGGTGGAGATGTGTCGCAGACATCCTTGAAGCTTGGCCGATCGTAATTTGGACAACTTCCTTCGGGAAAACTGGTGGAATTCCAATCTTGAAAGCTGACCTGGCGAGTCCTGTTGTCTTAGCTTGAATTTTTTGAGAAACCCTTGGGACGGTTTCTGTCAGTTTCTGTAGCAGCAGTTGGCAGCATATGGGAATAAAACAATATTCTACCAGAAACTTAGGCCATCTTAGGCCTTTCATAAATCTTAAATTGGTTCTTAAAGTATGTTACACCAACATCATCAAACATCAAGCATGTTGCTTTCACCAAGATCTCCACACTTTTTCAGGAAGCCCTACCTGCACTACTTCGAGACCAAGTTTCTGCAGCACTTGGAGAAGACCTCCACAGAGGAGCTCCGCGCGAAGACTTCGCAGATGGGCGTCCTGACGGATTTCTGAGCGGACGCGGCGGGGAGATCGGGGATGGGGTGCCCAAGCCGCCACAGCAATGTGCAACAAGGGACGCATTCTGTGGTCTGCCAAAGGTGTGAAGTTGTGAAGCGATCTTTGCCATGAAAACGACGAAAAAAAACCAGACTAAGAGATCCAAAGGCGTTGATCTATGGGATGTACATCCCAGAAGTATCCCGCAAATCGCAAGGAAAGAGCAGACCTTAGGCAAAAAAAGGGGTGCTGAGCCATTTGGGGTTGACCGGCTCGAGGGGTAGTGACATATAACAAGTTATATGTTGCGAAGGACCATCGAAAGCGGTGAGAAAAAAGAGGTGCTTCCGTGGAGAGGAAATGGCACTTGAAATGGAGAGAGCTGCAGGATTGGACTATGGGATCCTACTGTATGGATCCAAATGTGCGACCTGAATTTCAGGTGCTTTGCATCATTTGTGGCGCTAGACATTGCTACACATTGGGGGCAACCAATTCTGACCCGTACTATTGATGTACTAACTCTTCAGAAGCGCACCCGGCTGAGCATCACCAACACAACTTTCGATCAGCGAAAACGAACGATTTGAGCTGTCAGGCCCAAGGTTCGTGCAACTTGATTGCAGTTGGACGATGAACACAAAACTGGTCGGATATATAATGAATTATAATGATATATAATTATAATATATATATATATCTCTCTCTCTCTCTCTATCTATCTATCTGTCTATCTATCTATCTATTTATCTATCTATCTATCTACCTACCTATCTATCTATCTATCTAAACCCGCCTCAATGACAGACTTCCCCATTTTTCAGGAGGGTGGCTTGACCACCAGCCAGAAAATGGATCAAATCACGATCAATCGCTTGGGATTTCTGACGTTTGGAATCCCAACGTTCTTGCGCTGTTCCGAGGCCAGGCCGCAATCTGCGGGAGCAGTCATGCAAAATCCCCGGCAGTTGGGACAGCCCAGGGGGTACCCCAATAGCTGGAGGGTTTATTTCATGGGAAAGCTTGTTAAAATTGATGATTTGGGGGTAAAACATATTAAAACCTCCAGTTAGAGTCAGAATATTTCGGGAAATGTCAGGCACATGTGGATGTTTCTTACAATGGTGGTAGTGGAATTATTATCTAAATGGATGATTTTCCATTGCCACGTTTGATTACCGGAAGGTATTCGCAAAGTGTTGCTCAAGAACCACGTGGGAGCTGGAGGTAGGTCCATGAAACATGGCAATACATCCCCTTCCCAGGCCCCAGCAAGTCACAGATCCTGTTGATGGTTTCCCCTGAGGCTAACGCGCAGCCAGAGCGACCCACAGGCGGGGTGATTCAGCAGGAAGTTGCCAGCATCGAGGAGTTTAGGATATGATCCTTCCGTTGGTGGCTTCTCAGGAACAAGGAGAACGATAGCAAAGCACTGAATATATTTCCTTCCGCAGTAATCACCATCAAATTTGGATGAAATTTGGGTATAGCTTGGTATAGCTGGAATTGATTGAAACCCAGAAATCTCACCAAGTTCGCTACATCGGCAACCTTCTTCGTGGTGCAGTTCACTTATAAGTGGATATAAAACTATACTTGAAGGGAGGCCATATCCCAACTTAAATGGGTTATAATCTCGTCAGCGGGGTTAACGCGCTTGGGTTCCCGGTAGCAGCGTCTCAACCTTTTTCCTTTCAGGCTGAGAAGTCCTGAGCCAAAGTTGAAATGCCAATCGCACGTCAACCTCGGCCCTTTGGTTTATTGTGTTTTTTCAAACCCTTAGATTAAATAGGAACCTTTCAGCTCAGTACTGGGTGAACCCTAAGAACTTTACAGTCCTATACATCCTCCACCCTATACACCATGAAATTGATCACACGTGCTCCCCCTCACAGCTTGGTGCGAGTTGGTGTGATCACAAATTTTCCCACTGTTCTGGGTCAGTGGGTTCTCAAAAGTGGCCCGCCTTTTGCGGAAAAAGCACGTCGGCCACAGCGCTCCTGGAGACTCATGAACTTGTAGCCGTCGGTGAACCATCCCAAGTTCCCTATGTCCACACACATCGATCTCGAAGTACAGCTCCTCCTGAGTGGAGTCAAAGAACTGGCGCCTCCACGCCCGGCCCGGCCAAGCCCAAGTCCCCAGAGACATCATCACTGTACTCCCACCCATAGAAGTCATCGTAGCCGGCCCCCGGCTTGTAGTTGATCTTCAAGGTGAGCTCATCAGGCAGCACCATTCTCATCATTTCGTTGAGTGCTCGCCTGCGTGTGTTGACCATGAGGTCCCGCGGGGACATCATAGTGGCAGGTCCAAATCTCCCCACCAAAGGCCATGTCCGAGGTGTTTCAGGTTCCACCGGAACATTCTCCTCTCTGACCTCCTCTTCTTCATTTTTCTCCTCCCAGGTGGTTTCTAACCCATCATCGTCATCATCCGGATGGTCAAAGTCAGGAAACTCCGGCTCTTCAGTCTCTGGAACCTCCTCCTTTGGAGCTTCATTGGCTCCAGCGGACCACAGCAGAGCTCGCTGCTTTGGTCGGTGTTCGGGCCGCCATTAGCTCCTGTTTCTGGTAGCGGAGCTTCGTCAGCTACCCCAGGTTCTCCTGTGGCCTTCGGCTCTTCCTCCTCCTCTTTCTTTGCGATCACCTTTTTGGATTTTTTGGGTCGATAGACCAACCTCCCCCTCGATGATCCACCCTGCTGCCGTTTCACTGGAAGACTTAGGTTCTGCAGCTGGTACTGGAGCTGCTCCCTCTTTTGGGCCGTTGACTTTGACATGGGCACTGCCTCCATTCGGAGTGATAAAGGAGGCTTGATGGGAGGCGTTTTCACTGGAGGCCTCCACCCTGCTCCCCCCTCCTTTGGCTTGGGCCTTGACTTTTCCTTTTCCCTTTGACTCCAGCAGTGCTTCGAGCTGGCTTCCCATCTTTCCAGCCCCTTTCGCCTCTGCTGCTTGATTCGCCTCCATGGCCCTTTGCTCCACCGAGCTGGTTTCAATCCCCCTCCTTTCTCCATGAGAATAAATCTTGGTGTTCCTCCTGCCAGGACCCCTCTCAAACTCTGGGACTTAAAAATTCCACCTTTGAGAGGGTTGAGTACCTGGTGGCGGCATATTTTCCACCTTCAGTGGCTGTGGTTGGGTTCATGGGTGTATCCCCCGCCCTCACCTCCTCGACGCCCGAATCTCCCCGATGGCGCCACATCCACCTCCGAAGTCGCTTCACCCTTTTGTGGTGGTTCCACCGCCATTCCTCCCCGGGTTTCCCCTCCACCTTCTTCAATGGCGGGCGGCTCTCCAGCAAGTTCTTCGGCGGTTTCCCCGGTAGGCGGTCCACCTCCCATTGATGGATTTCCACCTCCGCTGCATGACCCATCGCCAGACCCCCACTTTAACCATTTTGTTGACCACCACCTCCTTGTTGATGGCCATTTCCGGGAGGTCCAAAACTCACAGGCGGCGCTGGGGTTCCACCTACAGGGCCACCTCCTCCCCCCGATGACGACGACATGCTACACGGCACACCACCACCACTAAGCAATCCGCCTCCAGGGGCAACTTGTTCCACCGCTGATCCTCCTCCCACCACATTAGTCCCTGGGACATTGATAAGAGGGTGCACTTGGAACCGCCACCTTTCCCGAAGTTGTAAATGTAGCCCGTAGATGTAGCCCCATCGAAGAGTTGAAGAAGGTTGGACTTCACATTTGATCCTCCCCCTCCACACGTCCACTTGTCAGTCAGCACACCAGCTATCCCTAGAAGGCTTAGCCCCACTCGCTCCGCCGCCTGTAGAACCGATCCACGAGTTAGAGTTCGAGCCTCTTGACCACCTCCCATAACCGGCATGACACCTCGTTGAACTTGTCCAAGAGGAAGGCTTTGCGATCCACACGGGCCACCGAGCCTCTCATCAACTCCAATTCTTGTTGAAGTCGCTGATTTTCCAAGGCAATCATTCGAACCATGTAGTTCATTTCCGGGCTGCCCATTCCTTCCGACCCAGCACCTCCTTAGGAGGACTAACCAGCTCTCTTCCTCCACCCATCGCTACCCTCCACAGGCAGAAAAAAGGTTCTGACAGCTCTCAGAGCTGTCCTTCACATTCACCAAGCCAGATCCTAGAATAGAGCTGCTGTCACCAGTTGCCATCGCTTCAGCACGGTCGGGTCAACTTGAACCTGCGTTGCGCTCATAACCCTCGTCAGCGGGGTTAACACGCTTGGGTTCCCAGTAGCAGCGTCTCAACCTTTTTCCTTTCAGGCTGAGAAGTCCTGAGCCAAAGTTGAAATGCAAATCGCACGTCAACTCGGCACTTTGGTTTTTTGAGTTTTTTCAACCCTTAGATTAAATAGGAACCTTTCAGCTCAGTACTGGGTGAACCCTAAGAACTTTACAGTCCTATACATCCTCCACCCTATACACCATGAAATTGATCACACGTGACAATGATTATAGTGCAATGGTTATTCCATCAATCCCAGCTGCACACCCAAGTCTTTTTACACCTGCTTGACTGTTGGTTAGTTGCACTATCACACCGTTATACCCCATATTCTCCCATACCATAACCCAGTATATCCCATGTGATATCATCTTCATTGTATTCCCACGTCCCATGGTGCCTATTTATTAACCATGGAACCTGCTGGTGTCACAACGTCCGAAAAGTCCTGGCCGCTGCTCCAGATCCGACAGCGGCCGCAAACAGCTGGAGCTGTGAGGGTGCTGGAGCTCAGGAAGTTCCGTCGCTAGTAGATATATGGGGTTATACGATATATACATGTAGACACGGATATGATATTCCATATATATATACATATACATAAACATATACGTATACTTTACATGTATTATGTGTGTGTGAGAGGGTGTGTATAATATGTGTGTGTATGTGTGTACACAGGCGTATTCACAAAACTGATGGAGGGATTTAATGGATATGCTTGGGTGAGAGCGAAGGAGGATTCAGTTTTTCGTCCCAGTTATGGACGTGTTTTATGGATACACTTTGGTAAGTAAATATGGTGGTGAAAGAAAATTCCCCATTTAAACCCGTTTAGTTCCATGTCTTTGCCGGCTATAAACCTGCATTTATTTCGCAGCTAGCCATGTTTGATTAACCAGAAGGTAATCCAATTTATCATCATCAATAATCATAAGCATTAATTAATCATCATTAATATATGTCATTTATCATCATTAGTGTACCATTAATCACCATTAATATACCATTGCTGAGGTAGCAACATGTAGCAACCGTGGAAGGTCATTGCTTCCGACCCCTGGCGCCAGGGGCATGCCATCCAGCTGGCACAGTCGGGGACCAATGGGCTGCTGATTTTTGGAATGGGGATGGGTGAAACCCTCTTATTACCATATCACTGGGGAATAAATATCCATAAACCAGCTGTGACTTAAGAATACCCAAGGGACCGGGGTTACCAGGTTTTGGACTCATAGCCGTATCAAACCATCCACATTGAACCATATCTGTGCGGCGGGTTGAAAACACAGACCACACTCGCATTTGAACAGAATCCAGATGGATTGCCAATGATTCTCACGAATCGTGCCATTGGCTCGCAGCATGTAGGTACAATACATAGACATCAAAAGGTCCTATAAAACGGCTACAGTTGCATCTTATGTCATGACATGATTTGAGTCTTGGCAATCATGTTATAATAACCCAAAGTAACATATACAAGACTTCATCGCGATGGGGAGAGCGAGAGAGATATATATATATATGTATTTTATTTTATTTTTTACTTTTATATTATTTGATTTTTATATTGTATAATATATTATATACATATATATATATATATAGTATAATATATGATATATAATAATTTATATATTATGTATTATATCCTATAAATTATATGTTGTTTAACATATTATATATGATATTATATATATATATATTATTTCATATTATATACTATATTTATCTTTTGATATATACTATATATCATATGTATATTTTTATTTATTTAGTTTTAGAGCAAGATAGATAGAGGATATGTACGCATTATCAGCCTGAAGTAGATAGAATATAGGCTTTGTCAAGGATATTCCCATCTTAGGGAGGGTGGACTTCCACCGTTGCTCCACCAAGGACTGCTCCGGGAAGACGTCTGCCAATGACACGACCTTCTTCGGCCACCCTGTAACTGAGCTCGGTCTTTGTTGCTCCCCATGAGTGGAGGATAAAGAAATTCTTTATAGAGGTTTGAACCATCAACAATATGATCAATACAGGAATATGGTAATTGAATGTAATTGATAGAGACCTTGATGGGGAACGGTAGATAATTGGGAATCCATGGGCACGGAGAGGAGTTTGAATCAGTCTGATCGTGGGATTTTTCATGGGTATCATATTGATTAATTGGGGAATATATCAGAACCCTATTCATCATCAGTTGGGAGCTATGGCTATGGCACCAACGGGAAGCCAAGGAGCTAGAGGGTCCCCATAGCAACTCCACTGTTTTGGGGATGAATACCCTGATGAATAAGTCGATGAAGCACTTGATGATTTCAGTGTCTTACCTTGCACTTGAGTCACTTGAGTCACTTGAGTCACTTGAGTCACTTGAGTCAATTACTTAATTATTTGTTCTTGTTGATCAAATGGCTAAATGGCTTCGACTTTGAAGAAATGATCCAGTGATTGAATCCCACGTCAATACCATTTTGCCCTGGTGTCATTTCAAATTCCGTCATGAATCCCATGGCCATGTTTCAACCAAGCCATTGCCTTCCTGCCTCCTCTGCGTGCTCCTTTGAAAAAACGCTATGTGGCGCTGGGCGTTGCTGGCGGTCGCTGCAGCGGATGATGCTGTGAAGATCGAACTCACCGAGGCAGGTGATTCAGGGGGCGCTATGATGAGATCCTTCGGTGGTTGATATAGGTAGTTGCTGGTGATGGAAACATGGTGAAGATTGATTATATAGATTTCTTGAAAGGTATGTTCAGATACACCATAATTATTGAAGATATGGCAAGACGGTGATGGGTAAAAACACTCGCAGCTTTAAGCTGGAGCAGCTGAAACAGGCTGCAGCCTCCACGGGAGCTGTTTGCTTGGATGGAACACCTGCAGCCTATTACCTGGAAAAAGGCCGGGTGCGCTGGACATGTTGGACGTTATTGGACGTTGAACAAGGCGAAATTGCATGAAATTGCGAGGTTAAACCATCCTCAACTGGGCATTTATGATTCTGATGGTGGATGAATGTTCGTGAAATTGGTGATGTGGCGCCAAATGGTTGTTGACGGAGTATTGGGATGGCTTATGGCATTGGGATTACTGTGGTGCGACTCAAGGCCAGGCAAACAAACAAGTTGTTCTGTGAAGGTGTTGGAGTTGCGTCGCGGTTGATCTTGGCAGGTAGTGGCGATGGCATCAATAAGTGGCCGCTCGGACCATGTCCCACCCATGGCAGACCTGCTGAATATCACCCGAAAAGAATTGCCGAGTTGCCACGTTCATCGCTTGGGCCATTTGGCCCCGTAGTAGACAAGAACTCTAAGCCTTCAACCAATTTCAACCAGGTATATTCACCATGAAGGAGGAGGTTGGTGCGAATCATTGGACGACTGCTTGGGACGTTCCAAAACCGCATCTTGATCTCAAAGGGACCCAAAAAAAGATGTTAAGGAGAAATAAAAGGGGGATCATCATGAATCATCCCAAATTTGGTAACCTGGTATAACATGGTATAACCTGGTAACGTGTCTCCAAGTCCAGCAAGGTCAGTTAAACACATCCGAACTTTGGAGAGGACTTGCCATCCGAAATTTCACAATCAATGATAAAACAGTGTTAAAGCCAACTTTAGGAGTTTCCCCGAGATTGTCCCCGACAAGAACTGTTTGGTCATGGGTGTTTCGCTGGGCCGCCGCCTAAGGACCTGGGATCTTCCAAGGCATATCCTGAGAGGCGCACTCTCTATGGTCGCTTGGTACTTGGGAGGGGTCCCGAAGTCTCCCAGATTCAGGTCCTGGACAAAAGCTGGAAAAATAGTGGAAAACCATTGGGAAAACTCCATTTGAAAAAAACACGCAGATTTAAAATCATCGGATGGCAGAAGTAGGAAACGAAAGGGCAGCTCGAGGTTCGAAGATAGTGGAGATGTGTTGCCATCAACAGGGCCACAAAGCCGCTGTGTTGATGGATATTTCGAAACCGTGACCTGCATCCAGTTTGGCCACTGAGTTGCCCTGGACATAGCTGGATAGTCCCAACAAAAATGGGACGCTTGAGGTGGCTATTTCTCCAGAGATGCCAGAGAAAACCCGCTGATGTCTCCTGGCTGAACATTGAAGCGCCAATAATTGTAGAGAACCAGACACTTGAAATGGTCAAAGTCAAAGTTTCATGAAACCCTGGGGACTCTGGCGGAGACCCTAGGACCCTGGCCATGACACTAAGGCACAATTGGAATATGGTGTTTATGACATATTGCCAGACACCCAGTTGCTGCACGTCGAGCAAGGAGAGACACTTTCATACTCCGAGACCACCAGCCAAAATCAGGGAGTAGAACAATTGACCAGCAAAGATTATCAAGCTACAGTGTTAAAGAAAGCTTGAGAAGCACAATGGGATTATAATTGCAATATTGACGTGGTTAATCTAATTCCCCAACCGCCAGCCCCAATGAGCACACACCTCCCGCTTCTGACACGCAGCTGGGTGTAGGAAACGAAGTGACCTATGTTTAACCATGTCTTTGTTCAAATCATGTTTCATGTTTTTTTCTGGGTTGAGATTCTTAAATCATCCCAATTGACCTTTGTTTTTCTGTGATATAGAAGCCACTAGCCAAACCAAGAGGTGACGGTGGGAGCTTCAGTGGCAACAACCAGACAGTTGCTTGGTAAAGCTTCAGCATCCCGAAAATCACCTGCGACACAGACATAGGGAATAATTCCATGATGATAGTAATGATACTCTGTTTGTTTGCTTATAATTTTTGATGGCTGGTAGAACAGTTGGTGACCTCGGAAAGTACGTGGAAAACATCGTCTATGCCATCCTGGAAACACAGTTCCATCTTTGCTTGCGGAGTTGCGACATTATGGGGATATTAAAAACCAATGTGACATTATGTAAATGATGGTGATAATGAATTACAATAAAGACACTGATGACTATTATGAGTACCCGGATTGATGATGATAGTGACTAATCATTACATTCTGTTCGCTGCTCTCATTGGTGAAGAGTGCTTTACTATGTTTCTGCTCAAGCATAAAATACCAGCTGTGATACATATTCTTTACATGTCATGATAAAAAGTTGGATTATATAGCCATATTGGGGGATGGTCATCAATCATCATCAATCCGTTAGTAGCGATATATAATGTTGCGTATACGTTACAATACATTACATGTATACAATATATATATATACACATGCGTGTGTGTGTGTGCACTGATGTATAATTAGTCATATTATACCATGTTTTGACCATAGCATACCTATTCGACATCTCTTTGTTTCATGTGGTACCACTGCCATGCCCTGGGATTGATTGCTTCGTGAGGTCACAGTCTACAAGAACCAGTCGCTCTTTTTCCGTGGCAAGCGAATCAGAGAAGCCATCGCGGAGGACCGTTTTGGATGTTTTGGTGCCCCGAAAGCCCGGATGCCACTTGGTTTTCTCCTGTTTTCTCCATTTCAATGGGATAAACATGTAAAATCCAAAATTGCGATGTTTTATCCCGTTTTCTTTGAGGCTCAAACGATTGGATTTTGAGAGAATTAACCCCATGAGTCATTGGTGGACAAAGCCGAGGGCTGGTCTCAGTACATTGCTGGTGACTGCAGCAACCCCGCAATAAGGGGTTGAAAACCCAGGTGCCAACCAGTTCAGTCCTTGTGAATTCTTATCGTCCATACTCATTTTGATGGATGTTGCGTGAGATTGTGTGATATAGGGTGTTTCTTAAGTGTGTTCTCTCCATTTGACCGGTTTCTCACCGTGAGAAACCCTAATATGTTCCATCTATGTACTGGAATTGAACCAAAACCAAATACTTATATGTATTTGTTTTTTTGAATATGTATTTGGTTTACATGCATATACACACATATATATATATATGTATATATTATATATATACATACACACATACATACACCCAGAAGTGTGTGTGCTTATTCTGCTCCATAGAACCCGGGCTCTGATTCTCAGGATTTGATGGAGAAACGTGGCATGAAGGAGGCCACTGACCTCATGGTCTCAGGCTGCAGTGCCGGAGGATTGGCCACTTTCCTTCATGCAGATCAGTGGTGCGACAGGTGGGACCGCTGAGTTGAGGGATTCTGGTGACATCCTGGTTATTCTTGATTAAAAGCGACCAAAAATCTACAGAAATTTGAACTAATGGATTTATACCAAAGATGTGCCCCGATTCATTGATCAGAAATGAGAATTTCAACATCTAAGCTTCGGATTTAAAAAAGAAAATCGATGGATTTGATATGATTTGACCAACTGAAATGGAGAGATTTGATGGCTCCCCAACTTCTGGCAATTTTGATTTTCTTTCATGGGAAGAATGATGTTCCATGCCATATGGTGGAGGTACCCTATTTTCTTTCCAATCCCATAGCATGAGGGGAAAAATCGTACGAACCCATTGAACCCCCATGTTTTCGGACAATGCGTGTCCGGGTAGATTTTCCCTTCAGCCGAATGAGACTTTGGATGTAGGCCTGGGAGTTGAAAGTTGGCACAGGAGTTGTTTCCAAATGGCTGATGATATTGCTGTTGTTTCACAATGTCCATTAATCTCCGATGATCAAACATGACAATGGAACATGGACCATTGACCATTTAGTTCGATGATTTCGCAGCTATAAACCTCCATTTAGTTCGTGGAATTCCCAGCTAGCCATGTCTGCTGAAGGGTACCCTATTTGATGGAGGCTCCACGCCGACAAACCATCGGCCAAGTGCGCAGCATTGCCGGACAGCGGGTTCTTCATTGACAACCAGGTGTGAGTTGGGCGCAAGTTTTGCCCGTGGTTTTTCAGAGAAATTTAGAGGGAACGGGAACTGCTGAATTCAGCAGTAAACCCTGAGATAAGCTGAGGTATCCTCTTAGCACTCCCTTAAGTACCCGGTTATACCCCGATGTTTGTATCGCCTTCACGGGCAGAGTCGCTGGCAGGACCCAAGTGTGAAATGTGCACCATGGAGCCCCGGATTGCTCGGAGAGACGATCAACGGCAACTACCACTGTGGCTTGAAATGGACGGGTGGGACGGGTGGGATGGCTTTGCCAGCGGATTGAAACTCTCCAGATTTCCTTGTAGTAAGATTGCGAATGTATTTCACTGTATTTTGCATGAGCAGCTACTCAAATGTCGCAGTCTAATTAGTCACATGTTCATTTCAATTGCCATTACTGTGCGGGTGATTCCTAGCAAAAGAGAAGGGGGAGGAATAGCATTGGACCTCCCAAGATTCAATCTTTGGCTCAAGCCAAGGAGTTGCAAAGGTCGTTATTGTCTCTTCATTTTTTCGATGATGTTTGGGTGTTTCAAATTGGTTTATCTCCCCACACATATTAGTATCACACTGGGACTGATCTTTAAACTGTTTAGCTACATCTACTGTATAGATCTGTATAGTGTTTGATACGGATACGGGTGATCGGTGATTGTTCGTGACCCAGAACCTGGTTCCCAGTGGCTCAATCGCAGGACCTTTTGGATTCAGAATGCCACTGCTGGGGTTGAGCAGAAGTGCATTGCAGCGCATCCGGGTCAGGCGCACCCACCAGTTCCTCACGTTATGTGGTAAACCCCGTGATAAACCATAGCCAGAACCAGAAATGGGTGGCATAAACCATCAAAAGTTGGAGCTTGATTGTTGGCTTTAATAGATGAAACGACACCATGCTATGGCTGGAAAGACTTCAGAATCTTCAGCCATGTCAGTCACTGCAGGAATGGCAATGCATGTTTGCAGAGCATGCTGCAGAGCACATTGGGACGCCACTCTTCGCTTTGCAGTCGGAGTATGTGCCTCGAATCTGTGTGGAAATGCGATGTATATGAGTGGCCGAATCTGATTGATGGGAACGGCTGGGAAACAGATGGGGAAAAAGCTGCAAGGTTCCTTTTTTCCAGTTATGACAGTAAAAGAGACTACAAAGGGACTGAAAGGTCATGACAAGATGCTAAAATTGATGGACACCTACCCTCAGTTTCGCTTTGTTTCATGCTTTAATCCAAGAAAGGACGGTCCGACCATATCCAGTTGCCAACCGCCCCAGGATTCCTGGCAGACCTCGCACGTGCAGGGCCCAGGCGGTGTCCGAAAGACCCAACTGCTGGGGAAGAACATCACCCAGCGACCCTGAGACCATTGGGATGGGGATGTGCTGATTGCTGACCATGGATCCAGCTACTTCAGGGATCACCAGGGAGGGCAAAAGAGCAGTAGAAACGGATCGACTTTGACATGTCCTGCACCCTTCTGCAGTTCTGCGGAATTGTGTTTGTGGTACCATGTGGTACCTGTAACACCTCCACCGCATACAGAAAAAGGTCCATTTGGGGCCGTTTTCTTTCCATCCCCTTGAAGAAAATTGATGGCACTTGATAGCACTTCAGCTATGTCAATCTTCCTAAGCCAAAGAAGCCACTCTACTTTAGGTTCAACGGTAGGTTCCGGTGGATGTGCTGTGGAAGTAATCGCATTCTGCACCTGCGGCTGCCTTAGGAATTTTGACCAGTTTGCTTGGAAGGAATCCCAAATCTGGCGCGTTTTTGGACAGCTGCCACCACCATTGCGCTGCCTGGAACAGCATTCGCATTGATGGTGACCTCGTGTCCACTGCCGTGGAGTTGCTTTGCTGAAATTGAAGACCAGCATGCTTTAAGATGGATGGCTATATGGGTGTGTGTGTGTGTACGTGCCCCAAAATGCCTCCCCATTAAATGGTCATTTGATACATAATGATATATATATAGTAACCATATAAATAATGTTATGTATATAGATATATATATATAGGAAACTATGATTATCAATTTTTTGGGCATCCTATTTTCAGACCACCCCATCTCATAGCAAATGCCCCTCGACCAATTTCAGATGGATCAGCGCACCAGAGAATCCCAGATCCATCGCCTCAGGAAATGGTACAATGGCCTCGACCAGAGGGACAACAAGCGCCTTTGGGAACAGAACCAGCCGTTCCCTTGTGAGGAGTGTTTCTGGGCGGACACCAATGGACACAAGCAGTCCAGATGCATCAGATGGATCAGATGCATCAGACCAGACGGACCATGAAGCTATCATAAGATTCCCAACCACTCCACCAAGTAGCGGAAGCATCATACGCATCCATGTGGCCCGGGTCATCCTGACCGAAAGAACCTATTAAAATCTGGACAAAGACGGATTCAGAAACTACGCCGGATTCAGAAACTAGGGATTCAGAAACTGCTCGTCGGATTCAGAAAATAAACGTGGTATTCAGAAACTATTTCGTGGGATTCAGAAACTATTTC
>Ga0126342_10003943_pt1 | contig 24937 bp, 31 predicted proteins | sample Cyp1metagenome_FD_92528 | JGI IMG/M metagenome (GOLD analysis project Ga0126342, IMG submission 92528) | Coral microbial communities from Lord Howe Island, Old Settlement Bay, Australia - Cyphastrea 1 metagenome | ecosystem: Host-associated > Invertebrates > Cnidaria > Coral ...
CTTGATACTCCTCTTCTCGACTGCCTATAACACAGCTTTCATATATCGTTTCTAATATTGCATCTCCATACTAACAAGAGAAGACCCTGCTCCTCTACGCTCTCGGGCCATCCGTCGTCTAGTCTGTTTTGGCGCTGGATCTGTCGATCATCTTGTCTTATTTGCGTGTTTCTTCGGTCCTGCAAGTTAACTCACGTCATAGGAGCTGGGTGCAACCACTTGTGAAGCACTATAGGGAACTTGTGTACTTTGTTGTAAGGACACTGATTGACGTATTTTCTCGAATCATACTCTTGGATATGTGTTCCACATCCAAAGTGACAGCATCCTTTTGCATTTGTTTGCTACCGTGTCTCAAGGGGTGTCAGTTGGTGTGCCGAAGGACATGGACAAGCTCTTGGAACTACTCCATCCCATTATTGGTTTCTACAGACTTGCTGACCGTGTGGCTCTTAGCATCCCTTAGCACCAGGAGATGTGTAACTCGTTTTTGACAGTTCCGTTGCCGCGACGCAGGGCAGAATTTCAGCTGAGGACTGCGCTCCGATTTGACGATCACTTTGGTAACGCACGGAGGTGTTGCTGAACGCGAGGACGGCCTAGAACAGATCACATCAATCAATCTTCATTCAACCTTTGGTTGGGTTATTGTGGCAAATGATTTTCAAGTTAGAGAATAATCAGTTTGTGCTGCGCTGCAAGGAGGGTTTTCTTCCAGATGTGGATCCCATCCAAGCTATGATCTCACAAATGGGGATTGCCTTCGCCCATGAAACCAGCCAGCTCCGGATTCGCTTGTTGGATTTGCCCCATCGCAGAACACCCATCACATGGAACCAATTTGCCGACGTAGAGAAGTGTCTGATGCAGTGGCCGCAGTCTTCTGAGCAGGTGCTGCGATGGATGAAACAAACCGGAGAGATCCAAGCACAAGCACAAATTTTTGCACCGTCCCTGCTGGAGACCTTGTACGATCCGCAAATTCTCAGTGAGTCGGAAGAAAAGAAATTGCCTATCGAGAGCCTGTCTTGGGCAGTCGAACGCAGACCTGGAGCGAATGCGGTGCTGACATGGTCTGCAGATGACTTACAGATGTCCGAGTCAATTCCTTTGAGCCCAGCTGTGGATTCCCGACGCGTGCTGACGCGCTTGGAAGCTTGGCTCGCGCCTTACATGCTACGATACCTCGACTACGACGGCCGGATTGTGCTTCTTCAAGGTCTTGTTGACCAGGTGGACATTGACAGGCTGGAAGCTGTGAGCAAGAACATGAGATGCCAAGAGATCCTGGTGATCCAAGAGAACCTCCGTGAGTGTGTCCCTTCAGGCAGATCCAGCTCCGTGAAGGTTGGTGAAGTGAGTGCACAAGCTGAAGGTTTGTTGGGCAAGGTGGCCGCCTTTGCCAAAAAAGGCGGTGTCACCCTGCTCAGTTTGATGGCCCCTCCGCAGCGCGTTGCACAAGTTGCTAAAGTGGTGGCTGGCAGTCCAATGTCGAAAGTAGTTTGGAAGACTGATATCCACAGTCTGATGAAGGCTGAGGGTTCTGGCGGCAGCATCTTGGCAAAGAGCATCAATCTGATGCTTGAGGAGGAAGCATGGCTTTGTACCTTTGAAGACGTGCAAGCAGAAACGAAGCTCCGGGTTCGCTCTGGGACATATGTCGTTGCAGGTGGGACCCGGGGCTTGGGCCTGCAGATGGCCCAATGGCTCCAGGCGCACGGCGCCTCCACAGTGGTGATTTTGGGACGGACAAAGCTGCGACCTCAGGTTGTAGAGCTGTCGGCAGAGGAATGGAGGGACCGCGCAGACTTCTTAAAATTGAGTTCTTTGATGTTCTTTGTGCAAGTTGACGCGTTGAGGCCATTGGAACTGCCAGAGAAATTAGTTTTCAAGGCTAGTGCTGGCACCATTTTGCAGCATTTGCTGTTTGAACAGTTCTTCAGCCCCCAGATTTTGTCATGTTATTGTGCAAACCTGTCGCAATCATTCGGTCGTGCTGCCAGGAATGCGATGTCACTCAGAAAGACCGCGTGAAAGCAGCTTTGGGTGAGGCTGGAACCTCGTTTTCCTTTGCAGCAAACAAATGCTGACAAAGCAATTTAGCGATGCAAATGTGGCAAATGTGGGTCCCATTTCTCCTGCAGGTTCCACCGCCAATTGCTGGCATCATTTCGATGGCCACGGAGTATCATGACAAGCCACTGGCTTCTGTTGAGGACACAGATTTGAAAAAGGCCATCAGAGTGAAGGTGCTTTGCGCTCTTCATTTGCATCAGGCTGGAGCCCCAAGCGTTTGTTGGCTGAAGACCCTCGCATCTTGAGCTTCCACTCATGCTTAAAGCGTTTGACTTAGAGGAGACTTGCATGTAATTTTTCGCAAGGCAAGCGAGGAGTTGAATCTGGGTTGCGAGATGCAATTCTTGGCCGTGTCCAGCATTGCGACACTCTTCGGCAACCACTCCCAGGCTGCATATGTCATGGCGAATCGATACGTCGAGGGTTTGATGCAACACCGACGGGCTATGAGTGTATTGGCAGGTTTTGGGCAGCTGTTGCTTTTCTTGCTTCCCGTGTCACTGTCCCGACGTTTTCAAATGAGTGAAGAATGTATGCTGGAATCAGAAAGCGCCACTGCAATGTTCAGAGTTGAGTCACCGAGGTCTGCATGGTTCTTTCATGAACGTTGGAGTGATCTCAGATGTGGGATTTGCAGCCGAACAAAACCTTGTGCGGGAGTGGCAGGCCCGTGGCATCAAGGCAGTTTCCTCTGCAGACGTTTGCCTAGCTATGGGCCAGATGCTCGCACGGAACTTACCTTCCCTGGGCTTGTCGCGTAAGGTAGACACCATGGCCTACTTTCAGGCCATTTCCGAATCCTTTGCACTTAGCTGCTTAGCAAATAGACATCTCAAAATTGCAAAGTCAGACAATAGTACAAGAGTGGATCTTTGGTTCGCTAGGTGCTGAACCCTTGGCTCGCTAGGCCTTTCCCCACTTGGTGCACAACATGGAAAAATGGGGGAACTTGAGCCGCCTGAAATGGCTGATGGTGGAGCAGGAGTTTCAAGCCGTGAAGGAACAACTGAAGGAACAGCCATCAATGTTGGGGCAAACGCTTCATGGAAAGAGTGCGGAGGAGAAGGACACATCAAGTTTCACGCTTTGCTTCCTGATGTTTCATTTTTCAGTGTGCATTTGTTGGTGCCCAGTATGCACAGAGTTGTCCACCTTCCTCAGCTTGCAAGCCCAAGCCGCGTGAGGAAGTGCTTGTCGAGGGAATGGTGGCTTCCATGGTGGGAAAGGCGCTGAATGTGGATCCAAAGGAGCTCAAGGGCAACTTGGAAGACTACAGCCTTGATTCGCAATCAGCTGATCAGATCCGACGACAGCTCACCCAAAAGTTCAAGGCCGTTTTTTCGGTAGGGCTAGAAAGGGTAGGATACCTGCAAGATCCAAAACGCCTTTAGATGGTTTTGCGAAATTGTAAAACAGTATTTGGTAATTTGCAGGTAGATGGATGATCTTGGTAAAGATTGCCGATCGAGCTTTCGTCCTACCATGTCTCGGGAAAGACCATCTACTTCCCGCCCTTGGCAAAGATCGAGCGCAACTTTGGAAATTAGAATCGCGGATGAATAGCAGCTCACTTATTATAATGATGAATGAAGTTCTAGTCCGTACAAACCCCGCTGCAAAGATGTGTAATTCTCCTTCTCTTCGATTGAGTATTTGTCTGTCTCAAATGCCAGTTCAGTGACCAGCGGGTCATTTTGCATTTGAGGATTGTAGAAAAAACGAGCGAAAGGAACGCTAAGAATCGCCGTTTGGACGTGAAATCTCGCGGTTTCATTTTCGATAGTTTTGGCTCCAAAACTGCTTGAATATAGTGCCTATAACGCCATGTGTTCAACAACCCTTCGCAGAATTGCAAAACGGACTTGTACTGATCCCGTGTACCTTTGCATTACTCAATTTATGCAGTGATGTATGCCAGAAAGAGGGAAGGCGAGGGCGCTTAGGGTTACATACAATAAGGGAACTGCAGGGAACCATTGAGCAAAATCGTGGCACTACTACTTGTTCCAAGATGCGCCAAATCCGTCAAACTCAGCAATTGGCGATTCGCAAAGTTTACAACTTTTCCTCAGGAAATATGCTTTCTGAGAAAAATGCGGGACGGATGGTGCAGAAATGGAATTGCACATGTCGTGTCTTGCAACGGCGACTAGTCTTTGCTTTTGTTGCTTCTGTCAAAAGTGGAGGTCAATGTGGACCTTCTACTGATCATGAAGAAGGGCGTGAAGGAAATCAGTGCTAGCATCGTGGCGCAGTTGGATGACTCTTCAGGGTCCAAATGGTGGCGGCTTATGAAAGTCATGGCAGCGCCTCGACAGCTGCTGTTGTGCGTTCCACCTAACGGTTTAGGCACCTTGGAGTTTGAGTCTTGGCTGTCTCATCTTGAGATACCCCTGCTTTGTGCAGCACCACCTGGATGGCAAGATCGATCAGAGACTTGCCTCAGTGAACAAACAAAGTCATTTACAGTAATGTCGTTTAGATTTTCAAGCATTCACTGGTTGCGGGAGTGCTGAGTCCCATTGATGCAGCTTCTTGTGTTCTAGATCACGCACTGTGCGTCAATAAGAATTCGCTCATGCCTGAGGAGGAAGCATGCGTGGATGATGCAAAACTTCTCACGAACTATCTCTTCGAGGACCTTTTGGAGCTCCTCCAGAAAAAGGGTTGGACTGACTTGCCGCTGATTCTCTACGGCCATTCCTTCGGTGCTCGGATTGCCTTCTCCTTGGCCAAAGAGATTGAAGCAAATTCTGAGCTAAGGTTGGAGCAATTTTGTCCTGCAGCTTGGTGTGCTCCAGGGACGTCTTACCATAAAAGATATCCCGAGCATATGAAAGTGGAGCCAGAGAAGCTGACGGAGGATGCAGATTTTGTTAAAGGTCAGTTGAGATGCTTTGAATTTTTGCCAGATCTCTCCGAGAAGTCTGCAGAGGTGATCCTGCGAACTGGGCGCTGTGTGGCTGCAAGCCTCAAGATGTTCCGCAAAATAAATTGGGATGAAACAGAAGTTTTTGATGGTTTTTGATGGTTTTTGACATTTCCGTTTCTGCTGTTTTCATCCGTTTACGGCGAGAGTCTGGGTGCGATCGAGCAAGCCGATTCGGCTGGCTTTTGCGTGATTTCTTTTTGTAGCTGGTGTGTAGGCTCTTAGTCTTGTGACAGTTGAAATACTGAGTCATCAAAGACGAACTTGTTTCAACGACCTTCCGTCCCTGAGGCTGAAGCAAGACTGGGCAGTACTACATGGCCAGCTGAAATGTCCAATCATTGCATTTGCTGGGGGACGTGATGCGTTTATGACAGTGGATGACATGCGGAACTGGAGCCTATGCTCAGAGAGCTTCAGCCTGATTCTAGTTGAAGGCGATCATGCCTTTCTTACATCAACAGGGAAGGAAATTTGTGGCACCATAATCTCTGCGGTGAACCATCCAGATCAGGGGTTGCAAATCCTGAAGGCAAAGTCAAACAGGACACATCTGGATGTGACCTGGGAAAGGCGAGCTGCTGTTGCCAAGGTCTGAGCCGCTTTGAAAACAAAGTGGTGGAACTGCGCAAAGCTGTTGGTTTTGAGGATGAAGCCAACTCTTTTGCTGTCCTGATGGCCTTCCGCAACCAGATTGCCGCCAATTGATAGCCCGAGGTGACGCTTCAGGTGAAATCTGTTCAGCCTAGTTGCAGCTCTTAGTCCGAAATTCAGAGACGTGGCTGCCACTTTCTGGCCTGAAACAGGTCGGTTGGGGGGCTTGCCACGATGACAGTGTGATTCGCGACGGATAAAATCTTATTGATTTTTGTTTTGGCATTTTTTTGCAAGCGGTTGACCCAAACGCTGTTGGATGCATCTGCTTTCGCATTCAGGAATTTTGAGGCCAAGAGGGTGTGGCAGAAAGGCATGCACTGATGAAGAAACGCTAGCCTATGTTTTTCAACTGCCAAAGAGACGTTGTTCTGGAAGCAGTAGAGCGTTGCCCGGCATTTATTTTGCCTGCGTTCCCTTTGTGAAGTTCACCAGGGAACGTGCTTTAAATTTGCAAAGGTGATTGAAAACATCTATAGTTAAACGCCCAACTCTCAGAGTTTGGCCCAAACAGTTTTGCTTCCTTTGTCATCCCAGCTATTCCCAACTCAGATACTTTGGACTAACGTTTCTTGGCTTGTCTTTTAGAGTCTTGGACTCCGGGAGAACCGTTTGAAGCATTGTAGCCACTGAAGGAGTTCGGACTTGTGCTGTTTGGACAGTCTTGGGTAGTGCAACACTTGCAAGGCAGTGGGAGTCAGAGTTTTCCAGTGTAACCAAGCAGACAAAGTGCATGGTGAAAACGTTGAGAGTGTGGTTAAGACCATGTCCAAAATAAAGTCAACAGCGGACGTGGGCCACACGATCTCCCCTGAGCGTGGCGAATTTGTTAACTTGTTTTTGATTAAGGACATGGCTGAAACCCGTTTTCCAGACTTCACCAATGGGGAGATGAAGTTGTGTGACGAGAGGCAGGTTTTTGCAAAATCAGTGGTGGATGCTGCCATTCAGGTCTATGTGAACGGCAGGGTGAATGACTATTTGCCTGTGAGACTGATGGGCCAGTGGTTGCGTGGAGTGGACCGTCTTCTTCCAGATTCCACACTCTCGTGGCCGGACCGGCACCGCTTGATCGCAGAGCTCTTGTACCTCTCTGGAATGAGATTGGGCGGACTCCCCATCAAAGCGATGCAGTTCGTCGGTCTCAGAGACGACCTGCCCGATGGCTATCAGCAGTGGTTAAGCAAGGCACAGGAAGACAACAAACTTCGAAGTCCAGCTGACCACGTGCAGAAGACCCTGGCAGTTTTTGGACCAAACCTTACATGGAGTTATGAGCCCTTGAAGTCTGCTTCGATTGCACAAGTACATCTGGATGTGACCTGGGAAAGGCGAGCTGCTGTTGCCAAGGTGCAGCATCCACACGTCAAGGATCAGTACTTGGCTGATTTGGACACCATGAAGTACCTGGGCGAATACGTGAACCACCACGATGAGGCGAAAGGGGCCGCCGTGATGCTTGGAGCCTTGGCGGAGAAGTTGAGGCCTACGGTTGTTGCAGAGACAGACTTCACCAAAGAAGCGGAGAACCAACGCAAGTTGCGAGAGTTTTTGCAGGGCATTGCCACTGTCCCAGAGGCCTGTTTGTCGATGGTTTTGTTCTAGAGCTGTGTTTTGGCCAAACTTGTCAATAATTCATGTGGTTTTCGGTTTTAGTGAAGGACGGACCGGCTTCTTTGAACTGAAATCATGGTTTGTCAAGCTGTGCATGGCAGGGTGGCAGGTTGAAGTTTTTGTTTGCTTCAGGTCTTCGCAGCAACTACGACTGCATTGGTGATGGAACGTGTGAATGGCATGACAGCAGCTCAGGTCACCCAGGCATGGAAGGATGGTGAGAAGCTGGATCATTTTGGCCCTCGTCAACGGCGCAATTTGTACAGCATCTATGCCCGGATGGTGAGTGGTGGGCGGTTTCAGGCCGATCCCCACCCTGGCAACATCATGTCTCCCAATGAAGGAGCAGACGCAATCGGCCTACTGGATTTTGGCCAGTGCTGTGAAGTCACTCCCCAGCAGAAGAATCTGTTCCATGCGTTTGCCGTCGGAGCCCCTACTTCCGAGTTTGAGGCCAACAACCAAGAGCGCAACTTGGAATGGTTGAAAAGTCTTGGCATCGAGGTTCACACCCCAGAACAGGTGCAGGCTACTGCGAACTTGCTTTTCTTTGGGCAGAAGAGCCCGATGTTCCCGGACACCAAAGCTATTGACCCGGAGCTCACACCGTTGCTGCTCTTGGTCTTGTATCTGAGCCGCTTTGAAAACAAAGTGGTGGAACTGCGCAAAGCTGTTGGTTTTGAGGATGAAGCCAACTCTTTTGCAGTCCTGATGGCCTTCCGCAACCAGATTGCCGCCAATTTATAGCCCGAAGTGACGCTTCAGGTGAAATCTGTTCAACCTAGTTGCAGCTCTTAGTCCAAAATTCAGAGACGCGGCTGCCACTTTCTGGCCTGAAACAGGTCGGTTGGGGGGCTTGCCACGATAGCAGTGCGATTGGCGAAGGATGAAACAAAAGGTCTCTGACCGCTAGTCTTTGGAGTTTGCTCGTTGCCGTGTTGTCGTTTTGCGCAGCCAGTTTTAAACCATGCAAGTCACTGAGTATAGATTCACCACTTGCAGTTGACCCAACCGATGTTGTATGCACTTGCTTTTGAACTCAGGCTCAGGAATCTGACGACCAAATGGAAATGGCAGAAAACATGCACCGACTGTCAACAAAGGTTGCTGCATGGCATTGTTTTTTGAATTTCAACACAACTGTCGACTGCTGTTTGCGTTGGGCGAATTCTCCAAACTCAATAGCATTCATTGCTTGCTGCGACATCGCTTAACATTATTCGCAGCGCATCTTTGCTTGGATGTGCACGAACAGGCTGGGTTCAAACAAATCTATCCAAAAAACATGAATGGTTTAACAGAGTCATTACATGTCATGACATGTGTGATTTGGAATCTTCAAACTGTTTCAATGAGGTAACTATTGGCAGGTCTCATGTTTTTTGATGCGTCCACGTGCTGAGATTACAACCATCTTTAGCAACCGCACGCAGTGGAGACACCAAGGTTTACTGTACTTGTTGTGACTGTTTGTCCTTTGTTAGCCACACTTTAGCCTTTTTTGAGACCAACAACAGGAAAGAAACAGACCAAACATGATCAAACCAACTTCACATTGGACTCAGATGATGTCATGTCTACAGATTTGACGCACCTACACTTTTGGATACGTCGAATTTTGCAGCAACTGTTTCAATCCTTGGCACTAAACAATTTTTCCTGTTTTCCCGTTGACGAGTTTACGGACTGGCCGAAAACAATATGTAATGTGCAAACCTGCCTGAAACATACGATCTAAGCGCCAAACTTGCAATCAAAAAAAAAGAAAAAAATGGAAACCGCGCGCCAAACTAGAGGTATTCATTTTTTTTGCTCAAGACACAATTAATTTCAAAAACATACTGTGCAACTGAGACCGTGTGCCTGCAATTCTAGAAGGTCCCCAGCATGTCCAACTGGCACGAAGACGTTAACGAAAAAAACTGACCCGTGACCAGATTATATCAACAAAACAACAACAACAACAACAAGAACAAGAACAAGAACAACAACAACAACAACAATAACAATAACAAGAACAAGAACAAGAACAAGAACAAGAACAACAACAAGAACAAGAACAAGAACAAGAACAAGAACAAGAACAAGAACAACAACAACAACAAGAACAAGAACAAGAACAACAACAAGAACAACAACAAGAACAACAACAAGAACAACAACAACAATAACAAAAACAAGAACAACAACAAGAACAAAAACAAAAACAACAAAAAGAACAACAACAAGAACAACAACAACAACAACAACAACAACAAGAACAACAACAAGAACAAGAACAAAAACAAGAACAACAACAACAACAGCAGCAACAACATCATCATCATCACCTTGAGAAACCTGCCATAAACATTGTAAACCTGCTAAAAACTCAGTCGAAAATCTTTGGTAGTAGTTTAAAAATGTTTGGACATGATTTCGCCTTTCTCCAGGCCATGGATGCCCAATGCTGGCTACACCACGTCCATTTTGGACGGAAGAGTAGGCCAAAAGCATGGCGCCCAGGCGCTCGATCTATGGATGGTTGAGTGATTTGAACGTGGATGCCACGCGAAAAAATGGGATGGTGAAGTGAAAAGAAACAACAAAAAGACGCAAATGGTGTGTTTCTTGGTGCCCCTGCTAGGTGGTGTGCTTCCACCACCAGGAGTACCACGGCAACAGGCCTTACTACGCTTGGCAAAACGAGCAGCAGAGGGTCACCCTTTGAGTCTGGAGGACAAGGGATCTGCGGCCCTACAGAAGAAACTACTAGGGAAGCTGCTGGGGATTCATGGCGCTGGGTCTGAGTCTGTTTTCTGTTCAGTTTTTTTGTGGGTGTTGACCGTGTATCATTCAAGAAACTCAAAGACAATCTGAATTGCCTTTAGCTTTGAGACCTTTGAGACCTTTGAGACTCGATGTACACATTAAGAAACATGTACTGAACTGATGCAGACTCTATCACTGAGAGACATGTTTGGAGGGCATCTCCCCAGCGTAAGGATTAAAACTTGACGGCAGGAGATGGAGAGCACGTCCTTGGCAACAGATTTCAAGAGTTCGGCACTTAACTCACAAATGAGTTGATTGGAAAATGGGTTATCCCCAAATTCCCACTGATGATCATTGATTATCGTCATTCTTGTGTTGAATATGGTCCATCAAGAAATTGTTGAAGGAATAGTTTGGTTTCATGTCTCCTGAGTGTTTGCGGGAATACTTGGTGATACCATGTGATATAGCACCTATATGACGACTTCAGGGCTTGTCTTCATGTCAGTAAAGACTTGATGAGACTTGATGAGACTTCTGCAATTCAACTCAGGTTTACGAGTGAATTCCTCGCTCCAGCAATTATCTTTGGACAAAGCCGGTCTTGAGACTTGTTGGAAGGTCATGATGGCAGGGTACTTTTGGATATTACATAGCCGCCAAAAACTTCGAAGGGCAAAATTCCAATTGCCTTTGCTGGTATCTGCTGGTACCTAAGCCCATCTGAAGAAGTGGGGTCCACTGCCAAGTCCGGAATTGAAACCTCCAGCGGCTTCGTCCCTCATGTGAACATCACCTGTAGCAGAACTCGTTGTAGAAGGTGGGCCTTCATAAGCATGAGTGGGGAACCCCCAAAGCAGGGAAGGGTGAAATTGTGAACGGGTCTTGCTCCGAAGTATGGATGTTTTATTTGTTTTATGATATTTTCGTGTCTTGATAGCCTTCCAAGACTTCCAAGGTATGGAATGGGCCGACAGAAACGCTCCCGGTGATTCCGTTGCTTTTGGCAGATGTCGTATATGCACCCGTCAACCAGAGGCAGCCGAGGCCGAGAGTGGTTCCATGAAGGTGATCCCAAAGCCTATATGCCTTTCTGAGATTGACACAGCAAGCCTTGATATTTGCAACTCTTACTTCTGTTGGTTTCCTTTCAGTCCATTTAAATGTTAAGAAGCCTAAGAACACAGGGGCGCCTATCTGATGGATGGCGGCGCATGATTTTGTACAACTTGCATCAGGCAAACTATACCTTTAGCCACTCATGTGGTCGTCCTTGCACCACGACCAAAGGGCGAAGAACATCGAGAGGCAATGGAGATGCATTGGGAGTTTAATTGGGGGTTGATCATGATGTAGGATGATGAACCGGAGATTATCATTGCAATCATAATCCATGTCCATGAGGTGGAAATCCCTGTGAAAACCAACCCTTGTATCACGAAAGCTAGCATCAGCTAGCTGAAGTTGCCTGAATCGCGTGGTAAAACCACCCTTGTCATTGGCTTGACTCCCCCCCAAGGTTCCTGAACTCTAGCCTCACATGATATTTGCCCTCTGGCATATTTACACTAGGCGCATTCTTCCTGCCACAGGATGCTGAACTCTTATTACGGTTATTGTCGACATTGACCCCTCGACATTGGCCCATGATTCAAGCTACGCTAGTTTTCCTCATGTACCCGCCTCAAGTGTTCACTCACCAACCATTCCAAACTATTAGAAGGAATTCCCATAAAATTTCCATCATTAACCCAAGCATTTATCAACTCGTCAGCAGTTTGGAATTTTCGATTTTTTCGATGGCAGTTCGCCAGGTGTGGCTGCTTTGTGTCGTTGCCAAAGCTGGTCTGCAGGGCTTGCTGGGTCGGCTCGCGCGGCGTGGCTGTCTTCGCTGGGACTTGACAGAGCCTTCGCTGGGCAAAAATAGGCCTTGAACGGTGGATCTGTTCGGCCTAATTAAGGTCTTTCACTTCATGGAACTGTATGTAGAAACATCTGAGGTTATGCAACTTATGAATTTCAATTTGTTGATGATTTTGATTGCAGATGCAATTTTGTGGCACAACACCTAAAGGCAAATCACCCTCGAAACTGTGTTTGATCAACTAAAACCCTGGATGGACATCTGCAGCACCTTTTGGAGAAGATTTCCGGCAAACCAGACAAAAAAATCAAGCTCTGGTTTGGGGGACATCCATTTGGGGTATTGATCATCCAGCTATTGGGCATGCCCGGCATGCCCCAGAAAATGGAAACCTGCAGCTGCGATCAGGACTGCTTCAAAATATCGCCCCTCGGAAGCGATAGCTATGGAAAATCACCATGAAAGTCATGGGTAAATCATCTATGAATGGGCAATTTACCATATTAGACTGCTAAAAAATAGCGGAGGGAAATTGTATATAGAGGTCTCATTCGATGATATCGCTTGACTGGGTGGTAAGGAATCAGTGGAAATGTACTCACAAAGCCTCGGCCAGATTCGAAGGACCATGGAGACGTGGTTTTGAGGACCAACATCACCCAAACGGATCCAATTTTGATGGATTTCATCTAAATTTGGATCCAAATTTATGGATGGCTTTGGAGTTCATCAATTTCTACACCTCAAGGTCCAATTTTTTCGCTGCCAAGGAAGTCCTGTCAGGGTCAGGGAGGCCAAGGCGCGGCAATCCAAATCGGCCAGTCAATAAGGTTGGCTCAACAATTTTTTTTGAAGGCATTATTTAGAAGATTGAGACCTTTGTAAGTTCTCTTGCAGAGGAACCGAAGTGAGTCCTTCGCATGAACATCTTGTATTTCAATCCACTTACACGCACCAATCGTGGTAGTTCTTTAGGCCTCGGGCTGTTTGACCATGTGGTTGGGCAGTTTGGCAGTGCGGCTTTGAACTGATCAAAGAACTACGTGGGCAGTGCTGCTTGAGCAAAAAACATGCAGCAATGTTGAGGACCGTGGGCCCAGGGGAATGAGATAGATGATAGATATGAAGCAATGCGACGGTGCAGCTATCCACAAGATCTATTGAGAAGTAGACCGGGAACTATGTGCCTGTGCGTGGAATTGACCTTCTTGCACCTTTTTGCATACCAAGTTGCAAATTCCCAATTTGGTGACTTTGGTGACTTTAATCTTCTCAAGTCTCTTGGAACAGCCGCAGGTGCTGTGTTCAGTGGAGTGAACCTTGGGCCCTTGGAACCTCCGAGGCGCGGTGAATTGAACATGGAAATGGTCAAGTTCCTGTGAGGAAACAACTTGTGCTGTTATGCCATGTAAATGTATAATTATGTGTATATATACAGTATATAATGTATGTGTATTATATATAATTATATAATATATAAATTGATATTGTACATTATATATATATATATTATATGACATATACACACACACATCTTCTTGCCTTTCTCCGAAATGTTCCGCGGTGAGGATGCTTCAGGAATCTTCGGACATGATCTGCTTGGAGAGTGCCCACAACTTTAATGACATCGCAGCGAAGGCCCTGACACAATGGAATTTGGCAAAACCCCCAGTGTGAAGCGATGTGAAACGGTTGCAAAACGGTGGGCCGGCGGCAACCTGCTGAAGACCCAAGATAGTTTAAAATGGTCCCGGGTGGTCATGATCAGTTGGCTGGTCATGCCAGGTGTGGAACAAAGACAATGAAGAGTCGATCAGACAGGAGGTCTGCTTCATGCAACAGTGTCTTGATGGAAGGGGCAGGTGCAGGTCAGGATGGCGTGACCTTTGGTGATCCAAAGTGGAAAAATCAACGATTCTCGGCAGTTGTCCCAGTCGTTGAGACCCCACATGTTTTGGACCGCATTTGTTGGTGAAGTTTTGAACCAGTCATCTCACCACACACAGGGGGTGTTCCCAGTGTTCCGTTGCAGCAGTGGATTTTTTGGGGCCACCGTTGCCACCGTTGAGCCCTGCACCAAGGGCTGGTGGCCATCCCAACATCTCTGTGATGCTGGGCCTTTTCTGCGCCGAATCGCCAGGCCGGTCGTGATTGGTGGAGCCATGCCATGGCATGCTGCAATATAAACCACCAATGTCACCAATGATCAACCATGAGGATATGGTATGATGGAATATTGGGCAGGCGCCGGGTCAGGTTCAACGAGGTTCCGGAGAAGGTTCCCCGGTGAGGTTCAACAGGGTTCCGGAGAAGGTTCCGGATAAGGTTCTGGGAGGCTTTGGTGCAGAGCCAGGTGAGGTTCAACAGGATTCCGGAGAAGGTTCCGGAGAAGGTTCCGGAGAAGGCCTGGGAGGCTTTGGTGCAGAGCCAGGTCAGGTTCAATACGGTTTCGGAGCAGGTTCCGGAGAAGGTTCCGAATAAGGTTCCGGGAGGCTTTGGTGCAGAGCCAGGTGAGGTTCAACAGGGTTCCGGAGAAGGTTCCGGAGAAGGTTCCCGAGAAGGCCTGGGAGGCTTTGGCGTAGAGAGGCAGGTCAGGTTCAATATACGGTTTCGGAGAAAGTTCCGGAGAAGGGGAGGCTTTGGTGCAGAGCCAGGTCTCAACAGGGTTCTGGAGAAGGTTCCGGAGAAGGTTCTAGGAACCCTTGGTGCAAAGCCAAGTCAGGTTCATTGGGTTCGGCCAGGTCTCAACAGGGTTCCGGAGAAGGTTCCGGAGAAGGTTCCGGAGAAGGTTCCGGAGAAGATTCCGGAGACGGTTCCGGAGAAGGTTCCAGGAAGCCTTGGTGCAGAGACAGGTTAGGTTCAACAGGGTTCCGGAGAAGGTTCCGGAGAAGGTTCTGGGAGGCTTTGGTGCAGAGTCAGGTCAGGGTCAACAGGGTTTCGGAGAAGGTTCCGGACAAGGTCTGCGAGACTTTGGTGCAAAGCCAGGTCAGGTTCAACAGGGTTCCGGAGAAGGTTCCGGAGAAGGTTCCGGGGAAGTTTCCAGGAAACCTTGGTGCAAAGCCAAGTCAGGTTCAACGGGTTCCGGAGAAGGTTGCAGAGAAGGTCCCGGAGAAGGTTTTGGGAATCTTTGGGCCAGGTCAGGTTTAACAGGTTCAACAGGGTTTTCAGTGCTTGGCCTTGCAGCATGCTTCAGAAAGATTTGTAAAGATAAATCGCTGCGGCTGTTGGGGATACCACCGAAGCTTATTTTCTAAGTTGGTGAAAAACCAACATAGATGGCAATGCCCATGGGACCATCGGTTGATGGGGGATGACTTTGGTCTTTTTGAGTATAGATCAGTTTGGTGCTGAGTTTTGATAAGCAATTAGCTTGGGCACTTGGCACACCGGGACAGCTTAGGTGGTCAACTTCGATGGGCTCTCATCATGGAACTATGTCCTGGTGGGGATGTATCTTGCCGCAGATGCTGCCTGTGTTCTGCCAGGAGACAACATGTGGATTGAAGATAGGTGCATTTCCGATCTTGCAATCCCTGCTCTCGACACATTAACTTGCAGTGGACATGATAGCCCATTTGCTTTTGTAATTTTTCGAATCGCCCATGTTGAGATATGCAATTGTTTGCCCATCAATTTGTGTATTTTGATATTTTTTTCCCATTTATTTCCCATCTACTGGGAAACTGTTTGCGCGTGATTTTCTCTTTTCACTATTTGTTTATGAGTTCATTCCCAATTATCTTCGCATTAATTTTCTTTGTATTCTCAACGGATTTCCATGAATTTCCGCTGTATTTCCACCACGAATCTATTCTTTGTGTATTCCAATTTATCAATCTGCCTTCTCATGTATTCCCAATTTGTTTCGTTCGCATGCCCAACTTGTATGCACAGCATATTTCCGTGTATCCTTGTTTAAATTAGCATTCATTTCATCATTTAATTACTAGTCAGCTCAATTCGATTCACTTGCATTCCCGCTCTTTATTTCTTCACAGACTTTCCATTCTGATTCCCACATATTGTCTGATCAATTTCCCATCTACAGAATTCCATCTTGATTTCCATCCATTCCCCAGATATTCTTCATTTCTTTCCCACTTATCGCTCATTGATTTCCCAGGACCCTCCAAATTGAAATCATTACACCCAGGTCCATCAGCATGCAAATGGCTGTGGCCTAAAACCGTTCCAAGCTCAGTCTGGAAGTCTGAGATCAGGGAAGATGAAAATCAGCCTTTTCCTGGCACCACTCTGGAGTTTGAAAACCAGCGTACCCCTGCCTCCTATGCCTCCCGCGGCTCCCAAGATCTCGCAAGATCTCCAAGGCACACAGCTACGGAGGTCCTTTTTGGAGTCCTTTCCGCCTTGATCCATCTGCACAGTCTCCGAATCATCCATCGAGATGTCAAGGCAGAAAATGTCCGGTTCCCCAAATGACCTGGCAGACCTGACCTGGCCCTGGCCGATGGGGTGCCACTGAGGTGATGATCAACTGCGACCATGCGGTGTTGGTGGAAGCTCAGATGCATTGCTGACCTGGTGTGGTGGTGTGACGGGAAGCCTGGGCACAAAAGGGGAATATCGGGATGTGCTTGCCTGCTTTGAGCTGGACACTTTGCTTCAAAGTAGCTGGCCGCTGGCCATCCAGGACTTTGGAATTGCGGCATTCCTACATGATGCAGCGGCAATGAAGGCAATTGCAGAGTCGAAACCCATGCCAGCGGAACACAGTGCATTGAAATGCAGCATGAGGTTAAGGTTGAAATGGTTTAAACTTGGTGTTTCACTGCTGTTCAAAAAGATGGTGGTAAACTACAGCAGGGTTCCAAACTCGTTTTTGTGTCACTTTTGGGCGAGCTTTGTGGCTTTTGGGGCATGACACAAGGGCGCAGAATTGCTGATCTTTGATAGGCGTGTGTTGGATCACCCGGGTATGCAGCGCCAGAGGTGCGGCTGGGGGCAGCTCAGTTGTGTGAAGTTTCACTTAACCCCCCTGCCTCCCCCTCTTAGGGCTGGATTCCCACCCGGGTGGCTTGAATATCCTTTCTCATCATTTATCGATAATTTATCAATACTCATGACTTCTCATTATTCCTACCATCACGCCTCCAATGATCTCAAACCATCTTGTATATGTAATTGTCTCTCGTCGCATCTCGTCTCATCAGATCTTTTCTCATCGTGTCTCAAATGTCTTGTCATGTCTCATATCATCTCAGCTCATCTCACTTCATTGCATCTGATCTCATCTCATGTCATCTCATCAAATTGTTTCTTGTCGTTTCCCATCATTTCTCATCATTTTTCGTCTCAATTCATCTCATGTCATCGTATCTCATCATATCTCATCTCATCAATGTCATTAATCGCATCCCATCCCATCGCACCATATCTTGTCATCTCATAAATCTGCCATCATCTGCCATCATCTGCCATCATTTTCCACATCATAGTTAGGAAATGTTAGGAATATGATGAAAAGCTACTGGGAAGATATTAAAGCATCTCTTTTCATCAACTTGTCATCCTGTCTCCAGTGGTTTTTCCCACTGCCTGCAGGTCATCCAAGGGCGACCATACAACGAGGCGGTGGATCTCTTCTCCGCTGGAGTGCTGTTGTGACCTGGCCATGGCGGCCATGGCGTGGGTTTTCCCTATTGGAGGAAACACTTGAAATCGATCTTTTTGGGGACCCAAACATATCACATATATATATATACATTAAATACATACATATATGTATATATATATATATATAGTATTATACTGTATATAACCCTTTGGTTCTTCTATGTCGCAATTTGCATACAGAAGTTAATATTACATGTACACAACTGGGGATCAAAACTACCAAGTACAACAACAAATTGAAGCGATGAACATCTAAAAATCGTAGATATTTTGAGGTGAGCAGCAAGGTCTTCAGCAGCTCACCAAGGTACTTCATGCTGTATGGCAAGTTGCCCTTCGATGGCACCAACTCGAAGGACACGGCTGGCCATTGATGATTTTCCTCTCGAAAATTGTGTTTTATGGATATTTATCGGTGGTTTATCTGGTAAAAATGAACATTGTGTTTTATGCATGATTTACTTCTTGAACATGGCTTTTTCCCCAAACAGTTTACTGTTGGGGTTCTCAATTCTTTCTTAAATAGGTGTCCGGCTCTGTCCAGGTGGTAGTGTCCGGCTCTCTGGATGTCTCCACTTCAATTGTCTCCCCATCTAGCAATTCATTTGTCTCTCAGTCTGGACTGGCTCTCCGGATGTTTCCAATTCATGTGTCTCCGGTCTGGCAATGCATTTGTCTCCCAGTTTGGCTGATTGTGTCCGGCTTTTCCGATGTTTCTCTTTATTTGTGTTCCATCCTGGGTGGTGGTTTGGCTGGTGGTGCTTTTTCCCCACGCAGTTTACTGTTGGGGTTCGCAATTCTTTCTTCAGAGGTGTCCGGCTCTTTCTAGGTGGTGGTGTCCGGCTGTCCGGATGTCTCCAATTCATTTGTCTCCCAGTCTGGCTGCTAGTATATATACCGGGAACCTTGGAACATTGTTTCCCACTGTGTCTTCCCTTGTGTCTCCCACTATGTCTCTCTCTCTCTCTGTGCCTCCTACTGTGTCCCCCTTGTCTCCCACTGAGTCTCTCCCAGAGTGTGTCCCAGTTTGTCTGTGTCCCCCACCTTGTCTCCCACTGTGCCCCCTTATCTCCCACTGTTTTTCTCCCACTGTGTGTCTCCCACTGAGTCTCCCTTGTACTCCCCTGTGTCTCCCAGTTGTCTCCCTGTGTCTCCCACTTTGTCCCCCAATTTTTGGGTCCAGGACATTGGAACCTTGTCTCCTAGTGGTCTTCCAGTTGTTTCCCACATTATGCTCCAGTTGTCTTCCAGGGGATAAATTACGATTCAGAAACTGCGATTCAGCAACTCCAAGGATTCAAGAACATGGTCCCGCTTCAGAAACTCCTGATTGCCCCGATTCAGAAACTCCAGTGTGTCCCGATTCAGAAACTCCTGGTTGACCGGATTCAGAAACTCGTGGTTGCCAACTCCTCTGTGTCCGTTGCAGAAACTTGGCTGTATCACGATTTAGAAACTCTTCAATGTCCGATTCAGGAACTCCACTGTGTCCCGATTCAGAAATTCCACTGTGTCACGATTCAGAAACTCAACCATATCACGATTCAGAAACTCCTCTGTGTCCCGATTCAGAAACTCTTGCTTGTCCAGATTCAGAAACTCCTGCTTGTCCGATTCAGAAACTTCCAATTCACAATTTCCTTTTCCATAGAGTTCTGGTCACGGTCGCAAGGTATTTTTTAAATTTCCTCCCCCGAAGCCCTACATGCAATGGTATTCAAATTCCCTAATTTGCTCCCTCCTCTGTCAAAGAGTTCTTGTCACGAGTGCCAGTCATTTTTTCCATCTTTCCCCCCCCAAAGCCCTACATGCAATGGTATTCCTCAATTCGCAGCCTCCTCTTTCATAGAGTTCTTGTCACGATTGCAAGTCATTTTTTAAACCTCCCCCCCAAAGCTCCACATGCAATGGTAGTCCTCAGCTCATAACGTCCTTTTTCATAGAGTTCTTCTCACGATTGCAAGTCATTTTTAAATCTTCACCCCCCAAAGCCCTACATGCAATGGTATTCCCCAATTCACAACCTCCTCTGTCATAGAGTTCTTGTCACGATTTGAAGTCACTTTTTGAACTTCCGCCCCAAAGCCCTACATGCAATGGTAGTCCTCAATTCACAACCTCCTCTGTCATAGGGTTCTTGTCGCGACTGCAAGTCATTTTTTAAACTTCCCCCCTCAAAGCCCTACATGCAACAGTAGTCCTCAATGCACATCCTTCCCTTTCATAGACTTCTTGTCACGATTGCAAGTCATTTTTTAAACTTCCCCCCTCAAAGCCCTACATGCAATAGTGGTCCTCAATGCACAGCCTTCTCTTTCATAGAGTTCGTGTCTTGAAGGCAAGTCCTTTTTTAAGATTTTCCCCCCAAAGCCGTACATGCAATAGTAGTCCTCAATGCACAGCCTTCCCTTTCATAGAGTTCTTGTCACGATGGCAAGTCATTTTTTAAATTTCACCCCCCTCCAGCGCTGCCAAATCGTGGGCAGAGTACAATGAGAGCCAATTGAGATTTGGTGCTTTGCTAGCACAAGCTACACCGTCAAGATGCAGCGGAACCTACATGAACTGGTGTGGGCAGTAAGCATTAGTTAACATTAAACATAGCAGGATGAAGTAGCATTCCACTGATGGAGCCGCGGTCTTCTCGGTGAAGCGGGGCCTTTGTTCCGTAGGAACATTATGCAAAAGCAGCCTGTGAAGTTGAAGACATTTGAGCTTTCCAATCATGATTGCAGTCACGCCACACTCTTTATATCCGAGGCTTCGTCGTTTCCCAATAACATTCCTGTGAGTTTCCGTGTCTGCGGCAAAAAAAGTTGTGGAATCCAGTTTTCCAACCCATCACAGGTTTTTGGATCAGAATGCATGAGTGTTTTCGATTCTTGTGGCTTTTTGATTTTCAAACCCCCACGGGGTTGTGACTACCTGCATCAGGGAGCTCCAAAGTTTCCAAGCAATCTTCTTTGCAGAAGTTCATTCTTCTCCGTGAAATGTTCGAATCCGAGTGGCTGTGAGATTCCGTATCCGCGGGCTATAGGGGGTTTCTGAAGCAGAGCTGCCGCCAAGTTACCGAATCCGCGCGGCAATGAAGTTAGGGGCCTGGAAGTTTCCGAATCAAAGCTCGGCCAAGTTTCCGAATCTGGGCGTCTATGAAGTTTCCAAATCCGGGGGCCTGGGAGTTTCCGAATCAGAGGTCGGAGAAGTTTCCAAATCCGGGCGGTTACGAGGTTTCCGAATCCGAGGGCCTGGGTGTTTCCGAAGCAGAGCTCCTGCAAGTTATCGAATCTGCCGCTGAAGTTTCCGAATCCGGGGGGGCCACGAATTTCCGAATCTATGGGCCCGCAAGTTTCCGAATCTGACGTTGAAGTTTCCGAATCCGAAGTTGGCCCTCTTCCAGGTGTTTTGAAATTGCCTCCCACTTGTCACCCAGTTGTCTCCCAGTTGTCGTACAGATGTGGACTCCACTTGTCTTCCAATTGTCTTTCGGCCACTTGTCTCCCGGTTCTGTCCCAGTTGTCTCCCAGATGTCTCCCGGATGTGGTTTCCCAGGTGTTGTCTCCTAGTTCTCCAAGGTTGCTCCACTTGTTGTCTAGTTGTCCAGTTGTATTCCACTTGTCTCCCAGATGTGGTCTCCCAGATGTGGTTTCCCAGATGTGGTCTCCCACTTGCCTCCCAGATGTGGTTTCCCAGATGTTGTCTCCGAGTTGCCTCCAAAGTTTCTACACTTGTTGTCTAGTCTTCCACTTGTCTCCCAGATGTGGTTTCCCAGGTGTTGTCTCCCAGTCCTGTTGTTGTTTAATTGTCTTCTATACCTCTCTACCAGATATGTTCTCCCAGTTGTCTGCCAGATGTTTCCCAGATGTGGTTTCCTAGATGATGTCTCCCAGTTGCCTCCAAGGTTTCTTAGGTTGTTGTCTAGTTGTCTTCCACTTGTCTCCCAGATGTGGTCTCAAAATTGTCTTCCAATTGCCTTCCACAATTCCGATTTGTCTCCCAGCATTGGTTTTCCAATGCCTCCAAGTGTCTTCCATTTGTCGCCCTGTTGTTTCCCAGTTGTCTTTCAGATGTTGTCTCCCACTTGTCGCCTAGTTGTTTCGGGTTTGTCTTGCAAATGTGGACTTCCAATTGTCTCCCAGTTTGTTCCAGATGTGCTCTCCCGATTCTCTCTCAGTTGTCTGCCACTTAACCCCCACAACGCCCAGTTGTCTTCCAGATTTAGTCCCCCAATGATTTCTGAATTGCTTTCCACTTGTTTTAAGCTGCCTCCCAGATGTGGTCTTCCAATTGTCTTCCAACTGTATCCTTTAGCCTTGAATTTGAAACCGTCACCGCTGTTGGGCTGCAAAGCTCTACGGATGCTTTTCTTTACTTGTCTCCGTCTCCCTGTGTCTCCCACTCTGGCTACTGGTGTCCGACTCTCTGGATTTCTCTTGTTACAGTGCTTGTTTCCTGGTTTCCCTTGATGTGTCTCCCGCTCTGGCTAATGGTTTCCGGCTCTCCGGATGCCTCTCTTCACTGGTCTCTCTTTATTTGTCTCCGAGTCTGGCTCGTGGTGTCTCCCATTCTGGCTAGTGTTGTCTGGCTCTCCAGGTGTCTCTCTTTACCCCTTCCTTCATGTGTCTGCCACTCTGGCAAGTGGTGTCCGGATGTCTTCTCTTTGCTTTCACTTGGCTCCCATCATTTGTCTCTTACCATCTGTCTCCCGATTCATCTGTCTCCCAACTCATTTGTCTTCAATCATTGGTCTGCCTTAGTGGTGGTGTCTGATTCTTTCGCCTGTTCGCCTTTGTGCGTGTCTTCCATCTTTTGTTTCTCACCATTTGTCTCCCATTTCATTTGCCTCCCATTCATATGTCTCCCCTAGTGGCGGTGTCCTGTTCTTGTTTCATCACGATTTCATTTGTGATTGGTCCTTATCTCTGTTCTTGTCTCCCTCTGTGTCCTCTTGTTGTCTCAGGAGTTACACCAGCATAGGCCCCGGACAGCAATAACATGAAAAACGTGTTGCTTATTTATGCTGTTCTCAATTTAGATGGACTAAAAAATGCCAACACAAGGAACTAGCATACCCACAAACATGCACGCAGACACTGCAATGGATATGGAAAACTGTTTTGGGGCCTACAGGGGTGTAATATAGATGATTTACACAAAAAACTTTCAAAAACATGATCATTGGTTATGGACAATCACCAGTGCAATCATAGACAAATCATTGAAATGAATCGGCTGTGAAATCCACGGACGCTAGATGGTTTGGGGGCTTCAACTGTCTTCAGCACAGCATGGGTGAACAGCAATTTCAGTCCGAGATCCCAAAAAGAAACTTGACACTGTGAGCGGCTGTGAGGACATTATGCACAAGACGGTGCATTGTGACGTGATCTATCCCGAAAAAGAGGTGCGCGTTGACAAACTCGTTGCACCAACGGTCTTGGTCTCCCATGTGCAAGTGAATTTATCATTTGGTAATTTCCCAAATTTTTGTCTATTAACAAAACATGAATTGGGGTGTATCACAGACGGCTTCTGAGTGGTACGTGCATGGCGTGAGCAGTGGGGCACATCGGAGGTTCCGGTCCGGGGCCTTCCTCAGTATTCCACCGGCATGGAAGTCGAGGTATCCAACTAGTGAGGGCACAGCTTGTGTGTGCGTGCCAACATGTTAGATTACCAGCAGATATGACAACACTAGAAAAGCTCAGCGTGCCACGTACGGCTGATAGAATCTACAGTCACGTATCACAGCCAAGCACTTGCAGCAAGCGCCTTCAGCTCACAACTGGGTAGAGTCACCATCTTTGTGCAGTAAGGAACCACCATGTGCTCCACAGCGATTGGAACAACGCTTTTGGCTTTTTCCCACACCACGTGGATAGACTTGGGCCCTTGGCTCATAGGTTGGGGTGTAAAGCCTCTATTTTTGGAGGAACCCAGTCGATATTGTTGATACCATATCCCATGAATTCCCATTGTATGCCCATGAAACGGTTGGCTTTGTAATATCTATGGTGATATAGAATGATTTTTATATCAATATAGAATGGTTGGTATGTCACCAATATCCCATTAATGCGCATATTAATGATATTTCGATATACCATCATTTTATGGAACTGTGTCAGGCCCCTGTCTCTCCAAAGCTGCTTTTCTTACTGAAGCAGATGCTGGAGAAGAAGTTTAGCCCTGAGTTCATATTGGATCTGGTGGGGGCATCACATAGATGGGGTATAACAAAAAACATGAGAAATGCACGGGCAAATGAGGTTTAGCCGACAAGAACAGTAATCAAGTTTCATCCTGTCGCTTCGAAAAATGCTGAAGTATTGTTGAAGAGCATTCAATACTCGCATAGTAAAGTGCAAGATTGCACGAAGGAAATGCAACATTGTCAACAAATACAACATTCCCTTCAAAAGTTCCGATGCAATAATTCTTCCACGCGCACGCCATCTTGGGACTATACTTTGCCGTTTGTTTCCAATTACTCTACGTTGTCTGATCCCCACCGTGGCAAATATCCTGACATATTTTCCGACAAACTATCTGACATCTTCTCGGACATTCTATCTGACATCTTCTTTGACATTCTATCTGACATCTTCTCTGACATTCTATCTGACATCATCTCTGACATTCTATCTGACATCTTCTCTGACATTCTATCTGGAATCTTCTCTGATTTTCTATGTGACATTTTTCTGACATTCTATCTGGCATCTTCTCCGACATTCTATCTGACATCTTCTCTGACATTCTATCTGACATCTTCTCTGACATTCTATCTGACATCTTCTCTGACATTCTATCTGACATCTTCTCTGGCATTCTATCTGACATCTTCTCTGACATCCTATTTGGCATCTTCTCTGATGTTCTATTTGACATTTTTCTGACATTCCATCTGGTATCTTCTCTGACATTCTATCTGACATCTTCTGTGACATTCTATCTGACATCTTCTCTGACATTCTATCTGACATCTTCTCTGACATTCTATCTGACATCTTCTCTGGCATTCTATCTGACATCCTCTCTGGCATTCTATCTGACATCTTCTCTGATATTCTATCTGACATCTTCTCTGGCATTCTCTCTGACATCTTCTCTGACATTCTATCTGACATCTTCTCTGGCATTCTATCTGACATCTTCTCTGATTTTCTATCTGACATCTTCTCTGACATTCTATCTGACATCTTGTCTGATTTTCTATCTGGCATCTTCTCTGACATTCTATCTGGCATCTTCTCTGATTTTGAATTTGACATTTTTCTGACATTCTATCTGGCATCTTCTCTGACATTCTATCTGACATCTTCTCTGACATTCTATCTGACATCTTCTCTGACATTCTATCTGACATCTTCTCTGACATTCTATCTGACATCTTCTCTGACATTCTATCTGAC